>BNJU01004933.1_pt1 | contig 88373 bp, 108 predicted proteins | sample 8539281 | NCBI WGS metagenome assembly BNJU01 (sample SAMD00202456, study PRJDB9452) | human saliva metagenome | isolation source: human saliva | place: Japan
AATTTACTAATATAGGTGAAACTTTAGATGATGCAGTTGGAGAAAAGCTGTGATAAGGTTGCAAGAGTTTTAGGATTAGGATATCCTGGCAGACATATTATAGATAAGATGTACTATAAGGGGGATAGAAACTTTTTAAAATTACTAAGCCTAAAGTTTCAAGATTTGACTTTTAGTTTTCTCAGGAATTAAGACTGCTATTATAAATTTTGATAATAATATGAAAAATGAAAAATCAAGAATATAAAAAGAAGATCTAGCGGCTTCATTCTTAGGAACAGTTGTAGATATTCTTTGTGATAAAAACTTTAGATGCAGCTATTGATGTAAAAGACTATTATGCTTGCAGGAGGAGTTGCTGCAAACTCTATTGAGAAGTCAACTTACAGAAAAAGCAGCTGAAAAGGAATTAAAGTTATATATCCAAGTATGAAACTATGTACAGATAATGCGGCTATGATAGCTGAGGCAGCATACTATAAGTTAAAAATGCTAAAAATGAAGAAGATTGTTTTGCAGGTTTAGACTTAAATGGAGTTGCAAGTTTAATGGTTAGCGATGAAAAAGCCATATAAAAATACACATACAATATAAACTTTTAAGGAGGAATTTTTATGAAAAATTACTATTTTCTACATTGCTTATCGGGATTTGTTTAACAGGAGTAGCTAGTGCAAAAAGAAAAATCCAATTCTTTTTAAAAACAAGTATATAAGAAGGAAGAATTGATAGCATTAGACAAACAAAATGTAGCAGGAGGAAACGGAACTTTACATGGAAAATTTGCCTTTACTAGAGATATGGCTACTGAAGATGAAGCTATCAAAGAAATAGGTTGGATGACACTAAATAAGGGAGAATCTGTAGGAGTGCATCCTCATAAAAATAATGAAGATACTTACATCATTATTTCAGGGGAAGGAATCTTTACAGATGGTTCAGGAAAAGAAACAGTAGTTAAAGCAGGAGATGTAACTATTGCGAGACCAAATCAATCTCATGGACTTCGTAATGAAAAAGATGAGCCACTAGTATTTTTAGATATTATTGCTCAAAACCATGCTTTAAAAACAGAAAAATAAAGTTTAGATCAGTGACCTGATAGAATTAAGAGAATTTTTGAGAATTAAAAACTTAAAATTCTCTCTCATAGAAATTTGCAAATAAAAATATAGCTAATATATAATAGAAAAAGGAGATAAAAAATAATATGAGGTGGAGAGATGAATAAGACTAGTTTAAAACTTTTTGCAATAGAAGCCAGAAATGAATTAATGGAAAAATGAGAAGAAGGCTTGATATTCTTGGAATAACTAAAAATGGAATAGAAAAAGCTAAAGTTGTAGGAAGAGAAGTAGAAATAATGGCTTCTTTTACCCCAGGGAAAGCTACAATAGTTTAGTAAGAAAATATAAACAAATAGGCTATGAAGAACTGTAGAAGAAAGTGATATACTTGGTTTAATAGACTTACTGCTCTAGCATTTATGGAAGCAAATGAATATATAGATGAAAATGATATTCAATAATGGTCTTAAAAATGAACCTGGAATAATTGATAACTATTATGACTTTGAATTCTTTAGTACTTAGATGCTGATTTACAAAGAGAACTACATGATTTAAGAGATGAAAATACAGCAAACTCAATAGAAAAACTTATTCTATTTTAGTTGAAGAGAAATGTGAAGAATTATCAGCTATTATGCCATTTATGTTTAAGAGGGACTATTCAGATATTCTATTTCCAACAGGTCTATTATTAGAAAACTCTCATTAGTAAGAATTAGAGAAGAAATAGGAAAAGAAGCTCCAATAGAATTAATAGGTTGGCTATCAATTCTATAACTCAGAAAAAGAAAGATGAAATTTTTAGCTAAAAAGAAAGAATATCAAAAAGAGAATGTACCAGCAGCAACTCAATTATTTACTCCAGATTGGATAGTAAAATATATGGTAGAAAACCTCATTAGGAAAACTCTGCTCTAGAGTCAACTGGAATAAATGAAAGCTCTAAAGACCAATTGGAAATACTATATAGAATCAAAAATTAGATGAAAGTTCAGAAAAATAAAGATAGAAGATGTAAAAATATTAGATCCAGCAATGGGTAGTGGACATATCTTAGTTTTATGCTTTTGACTTACTATTTGAAATGATGAAAATCTTGGTTGGAGTACAAAAAGATAGTGTGCTATCAATATTAAAAATAATCTATATGGTTTAGAAATAGATGAAAGAGCTAGGTCAATTAGCTTCATTTGCACTTATGATGAAAGCAAGAGAAAAATTCACGAGATTATTCTCAGTATTAAAAAGAGAAGAAGCTTTTAAATTGAATACTTTAATAATTGAAGAAAGTAATAATCTATCTGAAAAATTAAAAATAAGGTAAAAGATAACAACTTAAATAATCTTAGTAAAATAATAGAAGATTTTGAAGATGCAAAGAATATGGAAGTATTTTAAAATTAGAAACTATAGATAAAGAAACATTAGAAAAAGAATTTAATCTATTAAAAGAAAGCCTAAATAATGAACAAGGAACATTGATATTTAATGAAGATGAGTTAAAATATCAGTATAGAAGAGGATTTAGAACTAATTGAAAAACTTAATAGCACAACATATAGCACTAACAAATAAATATGAAGCAGTGGTAACTAATCCTCCATATATGGGTGGAAAAAGGTTTTAGTCCAAAAACTAAAAACTTATGTTGAAAAGAATTATAAAGATAGTAAAAGTGATTTATTTGCAGTATTTATTGAAAGATGTAATGAATTTTACAAAAGAAAAATTGTTACACTTCTATGATAACTATGCAATCATGGATGTTCTTATCATCTTTTGAAAATTTAAGAAAGAATATTGTAGAAAAGACTGAAATAAAAACTTTAAATCATTTAGGGTGCAAGAGCTTTTTCAGAAATAGGTGGAGAAGTTGTATCTACAGTTGCTTGATAAGCCAAAAAGAAAAGTCCAAAGAATGATGGAACATATCTAAGATTGGTTGATTACAATAATGCTGACTTAAAGGAAGAAGAATTTTTAATAAAGCTAATTATTTTTCAAGCTAAACAAAAAGATTTTGAAAAATACCTGGAAGTCCAATAGCTTATTGGGTTAGTGATAAGATAAGAGAGATATTTGAAAAAATCAAAAATTGGGGAGTTTACAGAATCTGGAGGAAGAATCAAGACACATAATGATGGAAAATATCTACGTTTCTTTTGGGAAATAAAAAGTATAGACTTTAATGAAAGTATTTTTAGCAAACAGAGGGGGAGATTTAGAAAATGGTATGGAAATTTGAAAGTACTATTAATTGGAGTGAAGAAGCAAAAGAGGAATATAAATCTCATGGGGTATGTACAATTTAAAATTTGAAAATAAAATAGAATAACTTGGGGAAATGTAACTTCTACTTCCTTCATACAGAATAAAAAGAAAAGATTCAAAAATATAATTCGGAGCTCCAACTATATTTCTTCAAAAATGAAAAAGTTGATCTAGAGTATTTACTTGCATTTTTAAATACTAAATTTTCTATATTTTTGTATAAATTTAATAAATCCTACTTTAAATAGTCCAGTAGGAGAGATACTGAAATTACCTATAATTTTTCCTGATACTATTGAAAATAAGATTAATAGTTTATTCAACAAAATATAGATATCTCCAAAGAAGAATGGGATTCTAGAGAAACTTCTGGGATTTTGAAAATTATCTTTAGTTGATGGAAAAAGATTTAAGAACTGCTTTTGAAAATTATTGTTCTCATTGGAGAGATAATTTTGTTCAACTTCATAAAATGAAGAAGAGTTAAATAGACTCTTCATTGAAATTTATGAATTGCAAGATGAAATGGATGAAAAAGTTTCTTTTGATGATATTACTATTTTTAAAGAAAGAAGCTAAAATTGTTGAGATAGATAATAGTAAAGCTAAAGGAATTTTTCTAGTGAGTCAGAAAAAAATATCTATATGATAGAGGAGTCAGTTTAGAATTTAATAAAGATGAACTTGTAAAACAATTCTTATCTTATGCTATTGGATGCATTATGGGAAGATATTCAACAGATAAGCCAGGTCTTATTATGGCAAATAGTGACGATGTATTAGAATTATCTTCAAATAAATTTTCTTTGTTAAAGATGCTAATGGAGAGCTAAGACAAGAAGTTGAAACAGAATTTCTTCCTGATGAATTTGAATTCTACCAATAACAGCTGAAAAAGATTTTCAAATGATATAGTTGAAAGAGTAAAAGAATTTGTAAAAATTTGTTTATGGAGAAGAAAGTTTAAAAGATAATCTTAACTTTATAGCAGAAGCATTAGGAAATAAAGATAATAAATCTCTGCAAGAAATTATCAGAATATATTTTATTAAAGATTTCTATGCAGATCATTTACAAAGATATCAAAGAGACCCTATCTATTGGTTGATGAATAGTGGAAAGAAAAATGCTTTTTCTTGTCTATTCTATATGCATAGATATGAACCTTTAACAGTTGCAAGAGTGAGAGCAGATTATTTGATTCATTATCAAGAAAATGATTGAAAACAAAAGAAAAATTTATAGAAAGACAGTTATATGATGAAGACATAAGTGCAAAAAGAAAAGAAAAATGTTGAAAAAGAATTAAAGGATCTTGATATCTTGTTAAAAAGAATTAAGAGAATATGCTAATGAGGTAAAACATATTGCTGAACAAAAGATAAACATTAGATTTAGATGATGGGGTCAATGTCAATTATGAAAAACTAGAAGCTATTCTTAAAAAGAGATAAAACTATTAATTAATTTTTAAAGAAAAGTGAGTTACAATTTTTATTAAATGTGTTAGAATACTCGTGGCTTTAGCCGTGAGACATGTACTCGTAGGGATGATAACACCAACATTGAAAATGTTGCACTCAAAATTTGCACTTTACTAGTTTTAGTATAATAATTTAAGAACTTTGGAAACTGAATATATAGGTTGAGGTTAGAAAATGCAGTAACCTCGTAAAATACATTCGCCAAAAATTAAATGGTTTTTGAACCGTGCCAACAGGACGTAAATGTTCTCAATGGAGAGCTTGTCCATTAAAGTCTTAAGGAAATTAGCTAGTATTTGAGATCTAGATATTCAAAAAGAAACTAAATAGTACTTTAGAACCTTGCGACTTTTAGTCGTGAGAGGTTCAGAACATCTAAACCATCATAATCAGCAAAACCAGCGACATGAAAATCAACTATATGTCTTGGTGGTTCATATTTGTGAACTTTTAAATTTTTCCATAAAATCCTCCCTTTCTTCATGAATAGCTTATTTATTTAACATGTATAGTGTGTATAATCCTTTTAAACTTAGTTAGCATCATATTCATCAATTTCATCAATTTCAGCAGATAAAATTCTTCCCAAAACCACCAGTTGCTAAAACAAAAATTTCTTCCCAACTCTTCATTAATTTTTCTTAATGATATGTTTTATTGTCTGCATAACCAAAGAATATTGCAGCTTGTATTTGTTTCATAGTATCAGGTACCTAAAAACACTACTAGGAGTAGTACATTTTACTCAGGTATGAAGGGTGTTTCCATATAGAGCATTGATAGACATATCTATACCAGGAAGTATTCCTCCACCAATATAAACTCCTTTTCAATACATCTAAGTTGTTGCAGTACCAAAAGTCAAAAATAACCAATTTTTGTCAGGATATTTTTGCATAGCTTCTGTGATATCTATTATTCTATCAGCACCAAAAAACCAGTGTACTTTATCTCTTTGCAAAAGTAAAAAGGAATTTTCTTTTCTAAATCAACTATTATTGCTTCAACTTTTAAATATTTTTCTTGCAAAAATTGGAAAGTTATTATTATATTTGAACAACAGATGAAACTAGAATTGCATCAACCTTTTCAATAGAAATATTATTAAATTTTGTAATATTATTGAAATATGAGAAATATTCATCTTCTGTCATCTTATCATTTGTAGCTAGTCTAAAAGTTGAAATTAATTCACCTTTATCATCATAAACTCCTGTAACTATATGTGTGTTACCTATATCAATACCAATAATCATTTTTCTCCTTAATAAAAAGATTGTATTAGTTGTAATTTTTCATTATAGCCATATATACAGATAATGTCAATATTATATTTTAGATGTCTTTACTAATGACACTAGAGATGTATTTTTAACTAAAGATTCAGCTTTTTAAAAGTTGACAAATAATATCAAAAATTATACTATACAAGTAGTATAATAAGAAGTAATTAGGAGGATATTATGACTAAAAAGAAGATTGATGTTTTAGATTATTCATCTAAAATTTTAAAGGCATTATCAAAGGGAGTACTTTTAACTGTAAAAGATGATGAAAAAGTAAATACTATGGTTATCAGCTAGGGGAGCTTTTAGGAATTGAGTGGAATAAAGCACTTTTTTACTACTTACTATTAGAGAAAATAGATATACAAAAAGCTATTTTTAGACAAAGCACTAAATTTTACAATAAATATTCCACTTGAAAAATAGATTCAAAAAGTTTTTGGTATAGCTGGAACAAAAAAAGTGGGAGAAATATAGATAAAATAAAGAAGCTAAATTTAACTCTTGTTGATTCGAGATAGTATCATCTCCAGCTATAAAAGAGTTACCTATTACTTTAGGAGTGTAAAGTTCTATATAAACAAAACAAGTTTTAGAAAATTTACCTGAAGATATAGTAAAAGATTATCCACAAGATGTAGATGGAACTTTTGTTGGAGCAAATAGAGATCCTCATACAGCTTATTATGCTGAAATAGTTGCAGCATACATAATTGAAGAATAATATAAAAGTTAATATATAGAAATAAAGTATAAAAGTGAAGATGATATTTTTCACTTTTTATTTTTTATTGACAAGTATTATGGTATATATTATATGAAATTATTAGCCATCACTCTATAGGAGTGCTAAAAAGGAGGAAGAAAATGAGAAAAAGAAGAAAAATCTTTTAAAGCAGAAACCAAAGAACTGCTTAATCTAATGATACATTCAATTTACACAAATAAGGAAAATATTTTTAAGAGAGTTAATATCTAATGCAAATGATGCTATAGATAAGTTAAAAATTTCAGTCATTGACAAATAATGAGCTTTTGAAAGGAGATGATAAATTTAAAATAGAAATCAGTGTTGATAAAGATAATCGAACTTTGACTATAAAAGACAATGGTATTGGTATGACTTATGATGAAGTTGATGAAAACATAGGTACTATTGCAAAATCTAGGTTCAAAAAGTATTTAAAGAACAATTAGAAGCAGCTAGAAAAGCTGATATAGATATAATGGGACAATTTGGAGTAGGTTTCTATTCAGCTTTTTATTGTAGCAGATAAAGTTACTTTTAGAAACAAGATCACCTTATTCAGAAAAATGGAGTAAAATGGGTATCTTCAGGTGATGGAAACTATGAGATAGAAGAAATATCTAAAGAAAATAGAGGAACAGAAATCACTTTACATTTAAAAAGATGGAGAAGAATATAGTGAATTTTTAGAAGATGGAAAATAAAAAGACTTAGTAAAAAGATATTCTAACTATATAAGATATGAAATTTACTTTAAAGATGAAGTTATAAACTCAACTAAACCTATTTGGAAAAGAGATAAAAAGAGTTAAAAGATGAGGACTATAATGAGTTCTACAAAGCAACTTTTCACGATTGGAATGATCCCTTATTTCATATTAATTTAAAAGTACAAGGTAATATTGAATATAATGCTCTTACTATTCATACCTAAAAATTACCTTTTGATTACTACACAAAGAATTTTAAAAGAGGTTTACAACTATATACTAAAAATGTATTCATTATGGAAAAAAATGTGAAGATTTAATTCTGAATATTTTAATTTTTATCTCAGGACTTGTTGATTGTGATAGTTTATCACTTAATATTTCAAGAGAAATATTACAACAAAAACAGTGAATTACAAGCAATCTCTAAAAACTTAGAAAAAGAAAATAATTTCTGAGTTAGAAAAAGTATTAAAAACGATAGAGAAAAATATATAGAATTTTGGAAAGAATTTGGAAGATGTATCAAAGGTGGAGTTCAAGATATGTTTGATACGAACAAGGAAAAATTACAAGACTTATTGATATTCATATCTTCACATGATGATAAATACACTACATTGAAAGAGTATGTGATAGAATGGGAGAAACTAAAGAAATTCTTTATGTTCCTGCAGAAAAGCATAGATGCGGTAAAAGCTCTACCAAAAATGGAAAACTAAAAGAACAAGGAAGAGAAGTTTTAATCTTAACAGATAAGATAGATGAATTCACTTTAATGGCAATGAGAGATTACTCAGGAAAGGAATTTAAATCTATAAATAGCTCTGATTTTAAATTGTCTGACGATAAAGAAAAAGAAGAAGAAGTTAAAAAGATAGCTGATGAAAAATAAGACTTTAATTGAAAAAGCTAAAGAATTTTTAAAAGATAAAAGTAAATGAAGTTGAATTGAGTAACAATATAGGTAACTCTGCTTCAGCTCTTCTGCAAAAGGTGGACTTAGTCTAGAAATGGAAAAAAACTTTATCTGAAATGACTAATAATAACGATGCTCCTAAGGCTGAAAAAATACTTGCTATCAATCCAGAACATGTGTTGTTTGATAAGCTAAAAAGCTGCTGAAGGAACTGACACTCAATAAACTAGTTGATGTATTGTATAATCAAGCACTTTTTAGAAGGATTTAGTATAGAAAATCCTGTTGAATTTATTAAAAATCTTAATGACTTATTAGCTTGCAAAGTAATAAAAATGTACCCCTAACAATACTATTTTTTATTGATACTTTAGTAATCGTTTTTGAAACAAATTAAAGCATTTTAAGAAAAATTAAAAATATTCATTTGAAAAATAATAAAAATATGGTAAAGTATAGGTAGCAAAATTATATGTGACAAAATTACTTGTTAAATATTTATAAATAATAAGGAGTGAGATAATGAACGAAAAAATTAGAAAAATGAGAAATGGTAAAGGATTTATTGCTGCACTTGATCAAAGTGGAGGAAGTACTCAAAAAGCATTAAAATTATATGGTGTTAATGAAGACCAATACTCAAACGATGCAGAAATGTTCGACTTAATTCATAAAATGAGAACTAGAATCATTAAAAAGCCCTGCTTTCAATGAAGAAAAATCTAGGAGCTATCTTATTTGAACAAACTATGGATAGCAAAAATAGATGGAAAAATATACAGCAGATTTCTTATGGGAAGAAAAAGAGAATTTTACCTTTCTTAAAAATAGATAAAGGACTTAATGATTTAGATGCTGATGGTGTTCAAACAATGAAAACCAAACCCAGGATTAGCAGATCTTTTAAAGAAAGCTAATGAAAGACATATTTTTGGAACAAAAATGCGTTCAGTTATTAAAAAGCATCTCCAGCTGGTATAGCAAGAGTTGTTGACCAACAATTTGAAGTTGCAGCTCAAATAGTTGCAGCAGGACTTGTACCCTATAATAGAACCTGAAGTAGATATTAACAATGTTGATAAAGTTGAATGTGAAGAAATATTAGAGATGAAATCAGAAAACATCTTAATGCTTTACCTGAAACTTCAAATGTTATGTTAAAACTTACTTTACCAACAGTTGAAAACTTCTATGAAGAATTTACAAAACATCCAAGAGTAGTTAGAGTTGTTGCTTTATCTGGAGGATACTCAAGAGAAAAAGCTAACGATATTCTTTCTAAAAACAAAAGGAGTTATTGCAAGTTTCTCAAGAGCATTAACTGAAGGATTATCAGCTCAACAAACTGATGATGAATTCAATAAAACTTTAGCAAATACTATTGAAGGAATCTATGAAGCTTCTGAAAGTAAATAAAATTACTAAATATGAAAATCAATTGTAGGTTGAAATAATTTACACTGATTTTTATTTTTCTTATTTTTCAATAAATTTTTGAAAAATAAAAATAAGATATACTATTGATATGAAATCATTTAAGGGGTGAGGCAATGAAAACAGTAGAAGAAATACTAACAAAAATTGAATCTTTAGATAATCTGAAAAATATCAAGAAATAATTGATATGATAGAAAAACTACCAGTTGAACAACTAAATAGTCAAATTATAAGTGAACAAGGTAGAGCATATAACAACATAGGTGAATATAATAAAAGCTATTGAAATTTTTAAAAACTATAGAAACAGAAGAAAAAGATACTAGACGTTGGAATTATAGAATAGGTTTTTCTTATTACTATCTAGATGATTATGAAAAATGCAGAAAAATATTTTTAAGAGCTGATGAAATTGACCAGATGATGATGAAATTAAAAATTATTTATTAAATATATATATAGAGTTATCAAAGAATAAACTTGAAGAAGATCAAGAAAAAGCTATTGAATATGCTTTTTAAAAGCTAAAAATTATATAAAAACAGAAGATAATAAAGTGCAAGTATATTCTTATTTAGCTTGGATGTATGACAGAATAGAAGCCTATGATATAGCAGAGGATTTATTAAAATCTATTATCAATTCTAAAACTGATCCAAGAAATGAAATATGGATTTACTCTGAACTTGGATATTGCTCTAGGTGAACAACTATAGATATGAAGAATCTCTAGAAGCACTTATAAAAGCTGAGTGAAATGGGAAGAGATGATATTTGGATCAATTCTCAAATAGGGTTGGACATTCCGTATTTTAGGTAGATATGAAGGGCATTAGAACATCTTTTTAAGGCAAAAAGAATTAGGAAGAGATGATGATTGATAAATGCTGAACTTAGAATTTGTTATAAAGAAATAGATAAATTCGAAGAAGCTGGAATCTTATTTGCTAGCAAATGAGAGAAATGGAGAAAAAGTATTTGGATACTATCAGAAATAGCTTGGATTTATGGTGTTTTAGATAAGTTTGATGAGGAATTAAATTATTTAGCTAAAGTATTAGGTAGAAAAGATGAATGGATAAATGCAGAGTATGGAAAAGTATATGCAAGAACAGAAAAGTATGAAGAAGCCCTAAAATATTTTTAAAAAGCTAAAAAATTAGGACAAGATGATGCTTGGATTAATATTCAAATGGCTATATGTTTTAAGAGATTAGAAAACCTTTTAAAAAGCTCTAGAACATTATTTATTAGCTGAAAAATTCAAGGACTATAAAAAGATATTTGGTTATTATCAGAAATAGCATGGACTTATGATGGACTAGGAAAATATAAAGATGGACTAAAATATCTTAAGAAAATAGATAAACTTGGAAGAAAAGATTGTTGGTTCTATACAGAATATGGTTTCTGTTTAATGAGATTAGAAAAATATAAGGAAGCTATAACAAAAATTTAAAAAGGACTTCAAGTTAAAGAAGAACTTAATGAAGAAATTTATTTAAATTCTCAAATAAGATTCTGCTATCGTCTTTTAGGTAGTGAAAAACTGCTTTAAAAATATCATTTAAAAAGCAAAAGAACTTGGAAGAAATGATGCTTGGATTAATTCAGAAATCGGTATATGTTATAAAGATCTTGATAAGTATGAGGAAGCTCTTGAATACTATTTATTAGCCTATGAAGAAGATAAAGAAGAAATTTGGTTATTATCTGATATAGGTTGGCTTTTATAATGAACTGGATAGATATGAAGAGCTTTTAGAATTTTTATTAGAAGCTGAAAAATTAGGAAGAGATGATTCTTTGGATTAATGCAGAAATCGGTCAATGCTTAGGTAGATTAGAAAAATATGATGAAGGTATTGAAAGATTAAAGAAGGCTTTTAGAGCTTCTTGAAAAGATAAAAGACGTAATAATACTGGAGAAAGATATTTATCAATTCAGAAATTGGATGGCTTTATTGAAGAAAAAGATAGATTCCAATGCTGAAGAAGCTTTATATTATTTGAATGCAGCAAAAGCTATTAGGAAGAGAGTGATATGTGGATTAACTCAGAAATTGCTTGGAACTTGCTTATAATGATGATAAAGCAAAAAGAATCCATTAAATATTTTGAAAAAGCTATAAAATTAGGTAGAAAAAGATGAATGGATTTGGTCAAGAGTTGCTAATATATACTTTGATTTAGAAAAGATATAAAGATGCTTTAGATGCCTATTCAAAGAGCTTATAAATTAGCTATAGCTGGTATGTATGCAATATGGGAAGATGTTTGAGAAGGCTTGGTACATATGAAGAAGCTGTTAAAAACTTGTAGAGTCAAGAAAACTTTCTCTTAAAGAAGGAGATGCAGTTGATTTAGAAGATTTAGAACTTGCTTATTGCTGATGCAGCTTTTAGGTGATAAAAGAAAGCTGAAAAACATGAAATTATCTATAGATTCTTTTGAGGTTTCTCGTGCTGAAAATGAAGAATATTTAAAAGAACAATTTGACGAAATAAAAGGAAATGATAAGTGTTTTATCAAAACCATCATAAGAGGTAAAAAATGGATAAAATATCAAAAGAATATCAAGAGATAATACATAGTTAAGATACTTCCAGTAGAGCAACTAGATATTGAGCGTGTAGAAAAATTAATTGAGCATATATTGCTGATAAAAATTATGAAAGGCATTAGAAGTATTATAGAGTAGAGAAGAGAAAAGAATAATCCATCAATTAATTCTGAGTTTGGATATATTTGGTAGAGTTAAAGCACTTGATGAAGCAGCAAAATATAAAAGCTAAAAATCAAGGTAGAGAAGATGCTTGGATATACTCTCACAACTAGGTTGGGCATATCGCAAGTAGAAAAATATAAAGAAGCTTTTTAGAAAGCTATTACAAAAGCACAACAATTAGGATGTAAAGTGTTTGACAAAATGCTGAGATAGGGATGTGCTATAAAGAATTAGGAAAATATGAAGAAGCTTTGAAATATTATCTATCAATTAATTCAGGTGAATTGAGATAATGATATATATAAGAAAAACATGGCGTATCAGAAATAGTTATATATATCAAAATATTGATAAAATATGAAGAAGTAGTAGAATATTTTAAAAAGTAGAAAAGCTTTAGGAAGAAAAGATAGTTGGCTATATGCTACTATGTTTAATTGTTTAAAAAGCTACAATGAAGAAGCATTGAAATATTCTTTAATGTTGGAAAATTTTGAAGAGTTTAAAATGATATTTTGTATTATCTACATTGCACATCTTTTATGAAGAAAGACAAGAATATAAAGAACAATTAAAAATATCTTGATTGAAAAATAGGAATAGACGATCCTCACCTTTATATTGGTATGGTTATTAGTTTTAATGTTTTTAGAATACTATAGAGAAGTATTTCAAAATTTGAGAAAATCTTTAGGAGCAGGTAAAGATACCTACTGTATTTCTCAAATAGCTTTTTGTTATCGTAATTTAGAGAATATGAAAAAGCATTAGAATACTTCAAAAAGCTAGATCACTTGGAAGAAACGATGCTTGGATTAGTCTTGAATTTGGATTATGTTACAGAGACCTCAATGAGTATGAAAAAGCTCCCTACGTATAGAAGCTTTATGAAAAAGAAGAAAGAGATAAGACAGATACTTATTTATTATCAAGTATTGGAAAAATGTATGATTTATTAGAAAATATGAAAAATGGTGAAGAAATTTTTAAGAAAAATCATATGATCTAGGTGTGAGACAGATGGATAAATATGGAATTAGGTGAATGTCTGACTAGATTAGGAAAATATGAAGAAGCTATTGAAAAACTTTTAGAAAGCAAGAAGGCTATATGAGCAGAAGGAAAGCACTCATATTCAGAAGACTAGAACTAGCTATTGTTGTGCAGCTTTTAGGAGATAAAAATAAAGCAAAAATATCATATGGATTCATCTATTGAAGCACTAGGGGCTTTATGCTGGAAAGTGAAGAATACTTGAAGAAAAAGATTCACAGAAATTAAAGAGATGATAAACTCTCTAAAAATAAATAATTTTTATAGGAGTGCTGTTATGGAAAGTAATATTAAAGGGAAAAATTGCATTTATTTCTGGTGTCAAAGTCTGGAACAGGAAAAGCTACAGCTGAAAAATTAGCTGAAATGGAGCTAAACTCTTATTATTTTGTGCTAGAAGAGAAAAATATTTTAAATGAATTAAAAGAGAAACTTGAAAAGCAATATGGAATTAAAGTAAAAACTTTAGTATTCTGATGTAAGAAGTTATTCAGATGTTTTGAAAAATATAAAATTCATTAGATGATGAATGGAAAAATAGAAATATTAGTAAATAATGCAGGATTAGCAGTTGGATTAGAAAAACTATATGAATACAACATGGAAGATGTTGATAGAATGGTTGATACTAATATAAAAGGATTTATACATATTGCTAACACAATACTACCTCTTATGATAGCGACTGATAAAGTTTGTACAGTTATAAATATAGGTTCTGTTGCAGGAGAAATGTATATCCTCATGGTAGCATATACTGTGCAACAAAATTTGCTGTAAAAAGCTACTCAGTGATTCAATGAGATCTGAACTTATAGATAAAAATAAAGGTTACAAAACATAAACCTGGACTTGTTGGATAACAGCATTCTAGTTTGTTAGATTTAAAGGAGATAAGGAAAGAGCAGATGGAGTTTATGGAGGAATAGAACCTCTATATGCAGAAGATATTGCAGATACTATAGCTTATGTTGTAAATCTTCCTGATAAAATACAAATTACAGATTTAACTGTAACACCTTACATCAAGCTACTGCACATCATATCCATGAGAAAAATAATGAGTTTAGAATAAAAGTAAAAATAAGTGAGTTACGAAATCTGATTTTAGATGAAAAATCAAAATAGAATGAGCCGAGTAAATGTCGACATGTCTGAGCATAGCGAGTTGGTCGAATTTATCTAGCGAATTCTTTGATTTTTCTTCATCGTTAAGAAATCTACTCAGTAACGAGCTATACTTTTCTTTATTGCATATGTTATGTACTTTTAAGTATAAATCTCACCAGGAGTAAGATTTAAACCTCTCACACTTGAACAGATAAAACAGTGTTATATTCTCTGTAAAGTGGAATAACAACTAAAGAATCTAAGAATTCTTCATCTGTTTTTATCTTAGCTTTTATATTTATAATTTATATAGTGATATAAATCATTTTTATTATTTGTTCCAACTAAATAATTTTCAATTTTGAAAAGTTATAGGAGAATCAGTACTAGAACTAACTCTTATTGGAATTTTTAAAATTTACCTACCCATTCTTTAACAGTTGATAATAGTAATTTTTCTAATAAATTATCAGCTGAAAAATAAGCTATATAAGGAGTCTCTGAGAATTTATATTTAATTTTTCAAAGTCTTCCTTAGCTTTATTTAAAAACTTCTGAAGAAGGATGAGGATGTTCAAAAATACTAGGAGAGTTATTTTCTATTATAACTTTTCCCATAAATTCAGGATCACTCACAGCATACATAAGCTTTCTTATCCAGCCTTTTTCAAATATCTTTTTCATTAGTTTCATTAGGTATAGAGATATACCAATATCTAGTGCTAGGAAAAACTAATTTTTCTGCTAAAAGTATTCACTTGTCCTAATCTATCAAAAGGTATAGAGTAAAATGGTTCTCCAAAATAGTCTATTTTCATTACGAGGAAACATTTTCATAAGCTCATAATATCATTCTCTACAAGAACAATATTGACTTCTTTTAATTTTGTATTGACATTATCCCAGTAATTTTCATTTCTCACTAAAACAATTGAATCTTCATTGTAAGTAGAAACCTTAAAAGCACCATTTACAATCTTTTATCAAGAGTTAAACTAGCATTTTCTTCTCTGATTGGATAAAATATAGGATTACTTACCCATCCTGAACCTCCCACGACTAAAGTCGCAGGGTTCTTAGGTAGTAGTTGCTTCTGTTAGCCAACTCAAATTTACCAAGCTATCCCCATAGTTCCTACGGTTCATATATTTATATATTTAAGCACTTATACCTAATATCCTTAGTCCTTCTTTTTAATATGTTTTTGGCTGCATTTATATCTCTATTATGTACTAGCTCCACATACTGGACAAGTCCATTCTCTCACACTTAAATCTTTTTACTTCTTCATTTCTATATCCACAACAATTACATATTTGGCTACTTGCAAAAATTTATCTACTCTTTACTATTGTTCTTTCCATACCATTTCGCTTTTATAACTTAGTATTCTATTAAATTCACTCCATGATACATCTACAATATTTCTTGCTAATTTATGATTTTTACCATATTTTTACTTGTAAGTCTTCCATACAAATAATATCATACTCTTTTTATTAGCATTGTTGATAATTTTTGCAAAAATCTTCTCTTGATTTGATATTTTTCAAAATAATCTTGCTACTTTTTATTCTAGCTTTTATTTCTATTTTGAACTACCCTTTGATTTTCGTGATAGTTTTCTTTGTAATATTGCTAGTTTATTCAAAGATTTTTTTGTAAATATTTTGGATTTTCTACTGAGATTTCATCACTGGTAAGCGCAAAAGTCCTTTATACCTAAATCTATTCCAACATTCTTATTTGTACTTTCTAATTTTTCTACTTCTACATCTGTACAACATAAAGATATATAATATTTTCCACTAGGGTACTTGTGTTATTGTTGCATTTATTATTCTTCCTTGTGGTTTCATTTTATCTCTTATTTTTAGTTTTCCTAACTTAGGTACTTTTATCCATTTATCTAAAAACTCTATATTATTATTTGTATAATTGGTTCTGTATGATTTTCTATTATCTTTCTTAGATTTAAACTTTGGATAGCCACTTCCACTAAAAAAGTTTCTTTATAGGCTTTTATCTAAATCTTTTAAAGAATTTTGTAAAGAAAATTTATCTACATCTTTTAACCATTCTTTTTCTTGTTTTAAAACTGTCAGTATTTTTGCTACATTGATTATATGACATAGATTTTTTCTCTCTTGTTATATAGTTCTTGTTTTAAACCTAAAAATGATTATAGACATATCTTACACAACCAAAAGTACAATTTAATATTGTTATTTGAGTTTTTAGTTGGATAAAATCTAAACTTATATGCTTTTTCCATGCGATTTCACCTCCATTTTACCTATATATAGTATACTACTTTTTATACTATAAGTAAAATGAAAAAGTAAAAATTTTTCTAAATATATGAACCTAAAACTGACTCAGTCGTTTTTAGAGGTTGTCGTTCACATAAGTACGCTTACCACTTATGCAGTTCTCTTATGAACTTCTTAATATTTCTATTAGCACAGACTATATCTTATCCCACAGCTTTATCTGTTTGGGTCTACCCACTTCCACTAGCTTTAGTGTACTTCCCTCAAGAGGAATAGTCGTTGAACCTTACCTTTCGGTCTTGGCTGCTGATTGCCCATTGGCTTAACACTTAGGATTTAACCTTATGTCATCTAGTATATTTTTCTGCTTTCGCCACTTTCACATTTGTACCATATTATTTTAGGTACTTATGTTGTAGTTATACTAGCTTTAGGGGTTTCCAGCAATTCGAGTAGTATTGGATAGCTTTTTAAAGTTGCTACCTCTACATACATATTTCTATATATGCTGACTATACTTAATGGTCTAACTCATGACTGACACCCCTACGAGTGCTAGAGTCACAAGTGTGCGACCATATTTTTTTAATCAAAGTTCTTAACTGAAGAATTTAAAGTTACAATTAATTTATTCTCTTGAGCTTTTTATACCAACAGAACTTCTATCTACTTTTTTCTTAGTAAAATCTTCTGCTCCCTTGATAACAAACATTCTATATATCTCATCTGAATTTGAGTTTTCTAGGGTATTTAACCAGCTTTCAAGGTAAGTTTCAGCAGTTATTTTTGATTATCAGACCATTTTAAATCATCTCTTAAAGTAAAAATCCATTCTTTAAAATCATCTGAATGCTCTATATTAAGAACTCCAACATATCTTGCACCTTCATCTTTTAATTCAGTTAAAGCTCTTCAAATATTTGAGTTATTAAAAGCTCTTTCATTTTCAGTATAAGATTGAGGATTTAAATTATACTCTTGCTTAGGCATAGCAGTATAAAAATATTTGTTCAACCTTTTCAACAGTTTCTTCTTTCTCAGCACAAGAAATTAATAAAAGACTTAAAAATTAAAATGACTAATATTTTATTTTTCATTTTTATTACCTCAATCTAAGTTTTTAAAAACAATATCTAAGATTTCTTTTAGGGCTTAAATCACTTGAAAAACCTGCAGCTTTATAGTGACCACCACCACCAAAAAGAGCAGCAATTTTATTGACATTTGTCTCATACTTAGATCTCATACTTCCTTTGATTTTTCCATCAGCTTTTCTCTTAAAAATAATGAAACAGAAGCTTCATAGTATGATAGAATTTTTCTCAACTACCCTTCAGTATCTTCTTTTTAGCTCCATATTTTTGCATAGTTGTCTGATCTAAATAATAATATGATAATTTCTTTTCAGGATAAAATTCAAACTTTGTTAAGGCATCTCCTAACATTTTTAAAGTTTGATAAGAATTTGAATTTAAAAAAATTAGTTACTATATAGTTATTATTTACACCAAGTGAAATTAAATCTGTAGCTATCATCATGGTTTCAACTTTTACATTGCTATGAGAGAAATTTTCCTGTGTCATTTACTAGACCTAAATACAAAGCCTCAGCTGTAGCTAAACTTATCGGATAATCCCATATATTTGATAAAGTGATAAACGATTTCAGAAGTTGAAGATGAATATGTTATAACACAATTCACATCTCCATAACTTGGATTACTCATATATGATGATCGATATTAATACTAAGTTTTGCTTCTATATTTCTTCCAGTTTCTCCAGTTCTTTCTCTTGTAGCTGAATCTAAAAATATCAATAAATCAGTTGAATATTTTTCTTCACTATTATATGTTTCTATTTCTTCAGAACCCTTTAAAAATTTGGTAGTATAAGGAATACTATCTTGTAAAAACAAATCTAATATTTTTATCTTTTGTAATTTTCTTTTAATGTAAGAAATAAACTTAGTCCTGAACCTACAGCATCACCATCAGGATTGACATGAGCTGTTAGTATAATATTTTTGATTTTTCTTCGATAATAGCTTTTTATTTCTTTAAATTTTTCAATAAATTCTTTCAATTTATATTTTCCTTTCTTTTATTTTTGACCAAGTAAAACCAGACATATAGTCCATAACCATAACTTCAACCATGGCAGCAGCATTTCTACCTGAAGAAATTTCAAGTATTCTTTTTCTTAATAGGTTTTCCTAGTACATCTTCATATAGATGAGTTGTTGGAGCTGACATATAATCAGAGTTATCAAGTGCTTTTAGCTCTATTATCATATCAATCTTTTAGATAATCTTACAGAACTCATTCCATATAAAGTTTTTATATCTATGATTCCTAAACCTCTTATTTCCATAAAGAATGGAAGTTCAGCTGATTTACCTACAATGTCTCCCTTGAGTATCTCTATAGAATTTAACCATGTCATCCGCTATAAGTCTGTGACCTCTATGTATAAGTTCTAATGCTGTTTCACTTTTTCCTATTCACTTTTACCTGTAGTAAGACTCCAAAACCAAAAAGCTCAACTAAAACTCCATGGACACTTATTGTTTCTGAGAAGAAAAGAGTCCAAGTAGTTATTAAAGTTTGCAATTATTTGAGAAGATTTTTATATGGAGCAATAGCTAAAATATGTCCACTTTTTGTACTAATTCAAAAGAAGTAATCAGGAGCATTAGCATCTTCTGTCAGTACTATCATAGGTATATCAAAATGATAAAAACTTCTTTTAAATTATTAATTCTTTCTGTAGGACAAAAGTTTTTCTAAGAAATTAAATTCTATTTTTGAAAATATTTGATACCCTATATTAGAAACTTCTTCTATCAAATCAAAAATCCTATAAGTGACAAAGAGGGACGGTATACATTAGAAGATTTTATATATGTACTTGTCACTTTATCTCTACCATATTTTGACTTCTAAAGTCAAACTCATTTATTAGTTTTGTAACTGCTAAACTATTTGTATTCATATTTTCTTCCTCTCTTTTTCTTTTTTTGTATTATTTCTGAGACTTTATTAAGAAATTCTAAAGGAGTATTATGTCCCATTCTCTTTTAATCTAATGATAGAGCTGCTGTTTCAATGATAACAGCTAGATTTCTTCCCTTTTTCTCACTAGGTATAACAAACTTTTGTGTTTTTTCACCAACAAAAGTTTCATATTGTGTATCAAGTCCCAAGTCTATCATAGAATTCTTTTTCTTTCCATTCTTCTAAAACTATAAGAATATTTATCTTTTTTCTATTCTTGTTGATTTTTACTCCAAAATGATCTGTAACATCGACAGAACCATTTTTGTATATCTTCTAGATAAAAAAATGCCCAGCTTTTACTTTTCTTTTTCCATTGTAACCAAAGCAAATCATTTTTCACCAACACGACGTATAACTAGATTCTTATCTGTTATCATACGATGACCTCTCTCAAGTAGCTCTATCATAACACCTTTTCTAGCATTTGAATAACCTGTCATCAATACTCCAACACCATGAATTTCCATAGAGAATAATCTTCATACTCTTCCTCAACAGATAGTGCTCTAGAAAGAAAAAAATTTTTAATTTTTCTACAGTAACAGAAGCCTTTTCATTACTTAAAAGAATATTTTTATTATATTTTTAGCATAATAATAGAATTCTTCAGCTATAATAGCATCTTTTGAAAAGATTAGAGCTGGGAAACCAAGTGCCATATATTCTGAAATAACTTTTTCTTTTCTTTCCTTAGAAAAAGTAGCCATAAATCTTGATTCTTTTAAACTACAGATATTGATATATCTATTTAATTCATCACTATCTTTATCTAAAAACCAACAAGTTCATAACCAATTTGATAGATATTAGGAATATCAATTTTAAATCTAAATTTCCTTCATTTAATATTTCTAAATTTAATGAATCTGCAATTTTCTCTAACAGTGGTATATGTGTACATATCTCCTCCATATAGTTTTAAGTGTAAGTCCCCTCAACCTCTTTGATCTCTTTGTTTAATTTTACCTTAACTTGTTCATTACTTAAATGTTCAGCAGGTTCTTTTTAGTTTTAATAGTCTTTTATTTCTTCTTTCTTTACTTCTTTTTAGTTTCTTCAACTTTTTAGAGTAGTTTTTCTTCTTTCTTCACTTCTTTTTAGCTTCTTCAGCTTTTTACAGTAGTTTTTTCTCTTCAGTTTTTAGCCTTTTTCTTCAGGTTTCTTTTTCTTCCTTTTTAACTTCTTTTTTGGCTTTCTTTCTCTAGCATAACTTTTTGACTGTTTCTACCTTCTTCTATTTTTAGCTTCTTCAACCTTTTTAGTAGCTTTTTCTTCCTTTAGAAATCTCAGCTTTCTTCTCAAAGTAGCTTCTTTTGCTTAGGTTTTTCAACTTTCTTTTTCCTCTTTTTTAGGTTCTTCAGCTTTTCAGGTTTTTTCTTCAGTTTTAGCTTCTGCTTTGACTTCTTTTTTATCATTTACACAGAGCCTTCTCTTCTTTAGAACTTCAGTTTTTCTTCTCAGTAGCTTAGTTTCTCTTTGGCTTAGGTTTTTCAACTTTCTTTTTCCTCTTTTTAGTCTCTTCAACCTAGCTATAGGTTTCTTTTTCCTCAGTTTTTAGCTTCTGCTTTAAGCTCTTTTTGTCATTTACAACAGGAGCCTTCTTCTTTAGGACTTCAGTTTTCTTCTCAATAGTTGTTTCTTTTTGGTAGCTCTTTAGGAGTTTCAACTCATATCTTCTTCAAGTTTCTTTTCTTCTTTTATTTTTTTCAACTTTTTTTCTTTATTTCTGTTTTTAGTTCCACCATAAAATTCATTATTTCTAAGATTCATAGCTGCAAACTACTTGTTTAGTTGTATTTTCTACTAAAAGCTTGTTCTAACTTTTCTTGGTTAGAAACTTTTTATACATAAAGAAAGTAAAATAATAAATACAAGAAAAACTATAAAGTTAAGAAATTTTTGGAAAATTTCAGCTAGTTTTTCTTAACCTTAGGTTTGAACTTTTGGATTAGTATTTGTATTAGCCTTATTTTTTAGTATTATTAGTGTTAGAGTTCTCTTTCTTTTTTTAGAAGCTTCTTGCTTTTGTTTACAGGCTTCTCCCTATTTGATGGTTTTGTATTCTTATCCATTTAACCCCTCTTTAACTTAATTAAGATGTAGAAAGAACCACAGCATACAGTAAGCTTTTCTCTTTTTGCTTAAAAGCTAAATTATATGCCTTTTATTGGATCTTCTTCATATTCAAAAATCTTTTCTTATTTTTCAACATAATCATATAATTCTCTTGCTGTTGAAGCTCTTGGATTGTCTGGTATAGATGTTAAGATTATACTAGAAGATATTTCATTTAGTTTTTCTAAACATTGAAACCCTCATCTTTATCTTTTTAAAATAGACACTAACACAGTAACTTCATCTTTTAGAAAAGTGTTGTTTTTACAATTTTTATAAGTTCTTCAACACCAGCAGCATTATGAGCACCATCAAAAAAATCACAAGAGGATTTTTAGAGAATACTTCAAATCTACATTGCCATACAACCTTTTTTTAATTGCTTCTTTTATTATATTTTTCATCTATACTCAAAGTATTTTACAACTTCATAGGCACATAAAAAGTTTTTATATTGATAATCACCAAAAAGTGAATATTCATAGATATTTCCATTTATATTTATATTTGTTGTAAAAGTATTAAAAATCAAGTTTATATGTGCTATCCTTATATTTATCTAGGACATTTACATATTTATCTGTAACTTCTTCAATTGCTTTACATCAGGATTATTGTCAGCAAAAGATGGTATAAGGACAGTTTTTAATTATTCCAGCTTTTTTTCAGTTGCTATTTTTGTAAAATAGTATCTCCTAAGTATTCTGTATGCTCTAAGCTAACATTAGTTATCACTGATACAGTATTATTACAGATATTTGTTGCATCATATCTTCCACCCATACCAGCTTCTAAAATTACATATTCAGCCTTCATATCTTTGAAATAGTCAAACATCATAGCAGTTGTAACTTCAAAGAAAGTTGCTTTGTATTTTTATGTTCTTCAATAATCTTTTTGACTTTTTCATAATATTTGGCAACATCTTCATTACTGATATACTTTGTCATTTAAAAGATATTCTTTCATTGAATTCAAGTATATGAGGTGAAGTATATTTTTCCAACTTGATATCCAGCATCTATTAGGACTCTTTTCAACTGTTGTTGAAACAGATCCTCACTATTAGTTCCAGTTATATGTATAACCTTATATGAATTTTTGAGGATTTCTAAGTATTTTACAAATTTCTTTAATATTATCTAAAACCAAGTCTTATACTAAACATAGAATAAGCATATAATTCTTCTAGTAAAGCATCAATATTCATTTTTTTCCTCCATCTATTTTTATAATTGATAAAATTCCTTCTACTATTGATTTTGAATTTTTTGCTGCAATTTTTACAAACTCATCAAAAGTCATTCCTGCTTCATCATCAGCCTTATCAGAAATTGATCTTAAAACTATAAATGGTACATTTAAAACTTCACAGACATGAGCTACTGCAGCCCTTCCATCTCAACACATTCAGCTTCAAAAATTTCTCTAAGTTTTTTTACTTTTTTTCAGATGAAGCCACAAATTCATCTCTACTTATATTCTTCCTTTATGAACTCTTTCAGTTCCAAAAAGTTTTGTAGCAACTGAGTCAGCTAGAAAGTAAAAAAGATAAGGGATCAGCCTTGAAATTAGAACTCTTCATTCTGGAATTTCTCCTAACTTTATAGTTTCCACCCTACTGTTACGTCCATATCAGATTCAACTAAATCAGTGGCAATAACAATATCAGTAACTTTAATATCAGGATTAACTGCTCCAGCAACTCCTGTAAATATTATTTGTCAACTTTAAAATTAGAAACTAAAAGAGTTGTAGATATTGCAGCATTAACTTTTCCTATACCACTTTCTACTAATACTAACATCTTTTGAGCATAGTTTTTCCTTCATAGAATTTTTAAATTACTAATTTCTATTTCATTTATGTCAGTCATTGAAGTTTTTAATTCAACTATTTCTTCGTGCATAGCACCAATTATTCCAATTTTCATTTTTACCTCAAAGTATTTTTATTCATCGAATATTATAACATATTTATAGAATAGCAAGTCTGTAAAATATGTTATAATAAATTAGAAAAACTTTAAAGGAGATTTTATTATGTATTTTTATTCAATATATTGTTGCTAGATTTTTTTATTTTTATTACTTTTATTACCTGAAAAATTGAGATTTAAGTTTGGAGATTTTTTTAGAAATCTTACATATAAATTAATTAAAAAGTAGAAGAATGACAGCCCTTATGAATTTGAAAATGGCTTTTTCCTGAAAAGAGTGATGAGGAAATTGAAAAGATTGCAAGAAAAATCTTTTTAGAATAATGATAAAGGCTTTTTATGTCTCACTATGGTTTGATAAAATATCTAAAGAATCCTAAAAACATAAAAGATTATAAATCAAGAAAGTATGTTGAATGCTTGTAAAAAGATAAAGGGTGTTATAGCGGCTACTATGCACATGGGAAATATGGAAGCAAGTACAGTTTTGTACAGGTGAAATAAAATTATTACTGTTGCTAAAAAGCAAAGAAATCCATATATATAATGATTATATCACAAAAACTTAGAGGTAAAAGCAAATTATATGGAAGTAATAGAAAAAAATGAAAAGAACAAGTAGAGTTTTAATTTCTAAATTGAGAGAAAGAAAGTTATTACTATTTTTCTGATCATAGAGATAAAGGAGCTATAGTTAATTTCTTTTGGTAAAGAAACAAAAGCACCTAGTGGAGCAGTATCAATGGCATTGAAGTTTGACTTACCTTTCTTACTTGTCTATAATACTTTTAATGATGATAACACATTACCATCTATGTTACAGATGAAATAGAATTGAAAAAGACAGTAATTTCAAGGAAGATGTACAAAACAATGTGCAGTATCTAATAAATATTATGGAAGATGTTATTAGAAACATCCAGAACAATGGATGTGGTTCCATGATAGATGGAATAGTTTTAGAGAATATAAACGTTCATTGAAAGAAATAAAAAAATAAAAATATATTACTGTTACAAATTAATAAAAAGTAAAAATAGTTTAGTTACTGAGGAAATCTCTAACTACTACTTTTATTATTTGTACATTTTTATAAACTTGATTTAACTTATAATAAATTCTTTGTAACTTCATTAACTCATCATGATTTTCCATTTCAGCTATTCCATCTTTTGTGATAACAATTATAACATCAGCTTTTCTACAGTTGTAAGTCTATGGGCAACCACTAAAGGTTGTTCTACCTTCACTAAGTTCATCTAGAGATTTTTGTATGTTTCTTTCAGTTATACTGTCTAAAGCACTTGTTGCCTCATCTAAAAATTAGAATAGGAGGGATTAGCTAGAAAACTCTAGCAATAGATATTCTTTGTTTTTGTCCTCCAGATAAACGAATACCTCTTTCACCAACTTGAGTATCATATCCTTTTTTTCTAAAGTCATAATATAGTCATGGATATTTGCATATTAGCTGCTCTATAAATTTCTTCATCAGTGCATCTAATTTTCCATAGGCGATATTTTCTTTTTATAGTTCCTGTAAATAGAAAAACATCTTGACTTACAATCCCTATATTCTTTTCTAAGTGAAGATAAAGTCATATCTTTAATATCTATGTCATCTATAGTAATTTTACCAGATAAAATTTCATAGAATCTTGGGATTAAATGGCAGATAGTACTTTTACCAACTCCTGATTCACCAACTAAAAGCTACATTTGTTCCGGCTTTAATATTTAAAGAGAAATTCTCAAAAACATTTTCATTTTCTTCATATCTAAAAGTAACTTCATCAAAGACTATATCACCATTTAACTTTCCAACTTCAATTTTTACCTTCTTCTTCTTGAGGAACAGTTATTACTTCATAGAATCTTCTAAAAGCCACTCATTCCATTTTTGAAATTGTTCTACGGAGTTAATGCCTTTTTATAGGAGTTATTAATAAATTAACAAATAACATATATGTAACAAAAATCTACTACAGTAATCTTATTGTAATAAGTAAATAAAGTTCCACTTAAAAAGCATAACAAGATAAAGAGTATCTATGATATAGTAAACTCCACCCTTGAAAAAAACAGCTAACCAAAAGTATGCTGCCTTTTCTTGCAATGATATATTTAGAGTTTCCTTCTTCAAATTTTTAAATTCAAACTTGCTATTGTTAAAAGATTTAGAGACTCTAATTCCTGAAATAGAATTTGATAAATTTGCATTTATAGCACCAACAGTAGTTCTTGTTTCAGCAAAGGCTCATCATTCTCTTTCTTAAGAAAAATAGTAAGTAGAGCTAAAAATAGGAATAAGAAGAAAACTATACAAGTTAATAGAGGATTTAAATTAATTAGATAGAAAAAGAACCTAAAACTAAAACACCTGATATGAAAAACATCTTCAGGATCCATGGTGAGCAAGTTCTGAAATATCTATCAGGTCATTTACTATCCTTGACATAATATCCCCAGTCTGATTTTTATCAAAATAAGATATGGGCATATTTTTGAATATGCTTTGAAATAAATCTCTTCTCATATCTGCTTGTATTTTTACTCCAACAATATGTCCCATAGTAGCCAACAAAAATAATTAGATAGCATTTTTAAAAATATAGATTAATGCTAAGATAAATAGAAAAGAAAAATTGTTTTTAATTTTCTATTTGGGATAAAATCATATAATATTGAACGAGTTAATATAGGATAGAATAAATCACAAATAGAAATAAGAAAAAGCTGCTAGTAAATCTAAAAACATTTTTCTTATGAGGCTTATAATATGAAATAAATTTTTAAACAAAGTCCAACCTCCTTATTTTTAATATTTTATATATAAGTATTATAGCATAAAAAGCTCTCCTTATTAAGAAGAGCTAATTTCATTTTATGAAATGTGTTAGAACACTCGTGGCTCTAGCACTCGTTAGGGTGTTAGTCGTGAACATGTACTCGTAGGGTATGAATAACACCAACATTGAAAATGTTGCACTAAAATTTGCAAATTTATTAGTTTTTAGTGTATAATATATTTAGAACATTAGCAACTGAATATATGGAGTTAAGGCTAGTAAACAGTAGCCTTATAAAATATTCACTGTTCTGTATAGTTGTTCTTTTTAAATATAATATACAGATAAAGTAGCGGTGTAGACGCAAGTCTTATCCAGTAGTGGCTATTGTGGACTAGCCAAAAAAGAATAAGGGTTTTAAACCAAACTTCTTAGAAGATAACTTACTTTTCAGTTATCTTATGAAGCTCTCGACTCTAGCACTCGTAGAGTGTTAGTCGTAGTAGTTCACAGATATTTTTAATTTCTTTTTCTATTTCTTCTGCACTTGTTGTAGGTTCAAATCTTGCTACAACATTTCCAGACTTTATCTACTAAAAACTTAGTAAAATTCCATTTTATATCTGGCTTTTTAGCAAAAGTCAGGATCATTTTTTGAAAGCATTTCATTAAGTATAGAAGTTAGTTTATGCTTAGGATCAAAGCCAGCAAAACTTTTTGTTCTTTTTAAAGTATTTGAAAAAGTGGTATAGCATTTTTCACCATTAACTTCAACTTTTGCAAATTGGTCAAATTTAACTTTGTAGTTCAATTGACAGAAAGTAGTGAATTTCGTCATCACTTTCAGGAGCTTGATTTTCCAAATTGATTACAAGGAAAGTCTAAAACTTCAAAACCATCTTTATTATATTTTTGAGTATAAAAGCTTCTAACTCATCATATTGAGGATGAATCCACATCTAGTTGCAGTATTAACAATCAATAAGACTTTTTCCTTTAAAAATTTTCTAAAGAAACATCTTCACCTTTTCTATTTTTCACAGTAAAATCATAAATTTTTCATAATTGAGCTCCTCATATTTAATTATTTTCTATATTTTATAATGTCAAATATCATTTTTTAAAAAATCAATGTTCTACATCTCTGCCATTTTTAATAATTGTTTTCACAAATTCATTTTTAGGATTAGAACAAATATTTTTTTAGGTATATCATATTGCTGAATTTTCACTTTATCCAATACTAAAACCTTTGTTCCTAATTTTTAAAGCTTCAGTTATATCATGAGTTATAAAAACAATAGTTGCTTCTGTCTTTTTATGTAAACTCCTTTTAAATCTTTTTGTAACTGATATCTAGTGATAGCATCAACTGCTCCAAATGAGCTCATCCATCAATATTATATCAGGATTTGCTACTAAAGCTCTTGCTATTCCAACTCTTTGTTGTTGTCCACCTGAAAGTTCATCTGGCAATCTATCTTTTAAATCTCTTGAAAGATTTTAACATATCCATTTTTTTCATTTACTATCTTTTTCAATTTCTTTTTATCATATTTTAGATTTAATACATAGGCAATATTTTCAAAAATCTGTTAAATGTGGAAATAAAATATTTCCTTTGAATTACATAACCTATTTTTCTTCTAAGTTCAATTAAATCTTCGTCTTGAATATTTTTGTTGTTTATCAGTATTTCACCCTTTATCTGCCTTTATAAGACCATTTATCATTTTTAAAATTGTTGTTTTTCCCAGAACCTGATGAACCCTATGATAGTTAAAAAGTTCCACATTCAATAGTCAAATTAAAATCTTTTATTACTTCTTGATTTCCATAACTCTTACTAATATTTCTTTAAATTCTATCATTGTTTTACCTCCAATAAACCTTTTTCTTGTAAATATTCTCTTGCTACATCTTCTGGTTTCTTTCCTTCACTTTCAACTTGATAATTTAAATCTGCCATTGTTTTATCATCCAAGATATTATTCAATTTTTTCTAAAACTGCTTTTTAACTCTGGATATTTAGATAAAATCTCACTTCTTACAACTGTTCCTGCCCCTATATGACGGTACATCTTTTTATCATCTTCTAAAAACAACTACATCAGATATTGCTAGTTGCCCATCTGTTGTAAAAAAATTACCATAACATCAATTTTCTTATCTTTCATAGCTTTGATATTTTAAGTCCTATATCCATATCTATTTTGCTTTTTAAAATCCATTATATACTTTTGTAATTCTTTATACTATCTTCTCTTTCAAAAGAAATCATATTCTGCACCAAAAATTAAATTATTTGATACTGCTGCTAAATCACTATATGTTTTTAAATTATATTTTTCTGCAATATCCTTATTTACTGCTAGACCATAAGTATTATTAAAACCATATAAATTTACATATTCTAAATTGTATTTTTTCTTTTATATTCTTTTTGTAATTCATCAAATTTACTTTCATCATAGCTAGCTTCTTTTTCAATACAGCCTCCAGGAAGTTCCTGTATATTCAGGGTATAGGTCAAACTCTCCCTTAACCATCGCAGGCTGTATATTGGAAGTTCCACCACCAACCCCAGTTGTCATATTTACTTTTAAATCTGTATCTTGTTCGATAAGTTCAGTTAGCATTTGTCCTAAGATATATCCCTCTGTCATAGGTTTTGTTGCAATATTTATAGTTTTATCTTTTCTTTGAATTTAAAGAAAAATATGCTCCAAATATAATTATGAAAAAGCCCTAAAATTATAAGTTTAAAATTCACTTTTATATTTTGTTCTTTTATGATTAGTCAATCTTTCTCTATAATTCCTAATATAAAATCAAAAATCAAAGCTAAAAAGTGCTATTAGTAAACTTCCAAGAAAAAGTCATAGCTGAATTATTAGTTGTTATACCTCTATAAATTGCAACCTCTAAACCTCCTGCTCTCAACAAAATGAAGCTATACTGCAAGTGCTATTGTCATTGTAACCATATTTCTAATACCAGACATTAAAACAGGCAATGCTAAGTGGGTAATTTAACTTTTAAACAGTTGCTGTAATTTTGTACTTCCCATTCCTTCAGATGCCTCAATAATCAAAGGATTTTATATTTATAATTCCTGTGTATGTACTTGATTATTGGTAAAAGTGCATATATTATTAAAGCAATAAGAGCAGTTGTATTTCCAACTCCTGTGATAGTAATAAAAAAATCCCAATAATGCTATTGAAGGTATAGTATAAAGTATATTGACAGTTCCCAATATTAAACCTGAAAATCTTCTATATTCACTTATTATTATTCCTAGAATAATACCTAATACACTAGCAATACTTATAGCTAACAATGAAATTAAAATATGTTCCACTGTTAGATTAAGAAAAATTAAAAATCTTCTGTCAATAATCTTATCAATTGATTTACCATTATCTATCACCTCCTCTTTTTCTTCAAAATTCTTGATAATTCTATGTAAATATTCTTCAAAAATTATCAATCTCTTCTTCACTAAAAGCCTTTGTACATCTTCTTTAACATTCATCTGAAATTTTATCAGAACATTTTTAAAAGACTTTTGTATGCTCTGTTAAAATTACCAATGATTTTTCTTTTGTCATTTTCATCTGTTATTCTTTTTTATTAAAGTTATTTTTTTCCATTTTTCAAGCATAACTGTAATTGTATTCTTAGCTAAACCTGTTTTCAGTTGCTAACTCTTTTTGAGTGATTTTATCTTTTGCCAAAGCACAAATAAAATCTTTCCTTGTTCTCACTAAAAGCATCTATACCCTTGTTCACTTTATACACTGTGCTAGTGCTCTACTCTGTAATTGTTTTTAATTTTTGTTATTAAAAAGCCACCTAATCTTTGCATATATATCATTCCTTTTATTTATTTTTAAATAGTTCTATTTAGAACTAATTTAAAGTATACCACAGTTTGTTATAATTTGTAAAAATAAAAAATCATGTATCATGCTAAATTCAAATAGGACTTACAGTAAAAACTCAAATACTTTTAATTTTTGACAATATATTCCTATTGCATTACATTCTTTTAATAATTCAAAAATGTTTCTTTCCTTTACTATAATTTGCAGCTTCTAGTTGAAAAATTTCATCATAATCTGATCTGTGCAAGTCCTTTATACCTAGTATAGCATCTTTTTATTTTCTCAGCAATCATTCTAAATATATAACAGTAAACCATCTTTTCAAAGTCAATTGTATCATTTTTATAATGAGAAGAAAAATTTTTCTATATTTATTAAAATTTCTTTATCAATGTCTTTTCCAGTTTTAGTATGTATTTAAAGTCACTATATATTTTATCTTTTCCATAAATTTTTGATCTAAAAAATTAAAATATTCTTCATCCTAGGTGCATATCCATCAATGAAAACACAGTAATTATCAAAATCATCCTGTCCTTGAGAGATAATGTTCGCATTTTTGGTTTTTATTTTTCAATTACTTATCCCTCCTCTAAAATTTACCCTATATACTAACTTTATCTATTTATTCAAAAACTTTTTAAACTTTCTTTTTAATTTTTCTATCTTATCAAGATATTCTTTTTGTATTCTTAGCTCTCTATCAATTATATGTTGAGGAGCTTTTTGAAAGTGAACTTTTCATCAGATAATTTTTCTATTTACAGGCTCTAATTCTTTTCTAATTTAGCAAGTTGTTCATTAATCTTCTTTAATTTCTGCTTCATTATTTAAAAGTCCTGTTAATATCATATATACTGATGAGTTTCCAGCTACTCTTAAAGAACTTTGTGCAGGAGCTTCTAAGTTTGCTCCACGTTAATTCTTCTAAATTAGCTAATTTCTTGATGAATAACTCATTCTTTTCAAGAGTTTCTAATTCTTCTGAATTAGAAGTTGATACAACTACTTTTGCAGGTTTTAGCAGGAGAAATTCCTTTTCTGCTCTTATATTTTCTAAGTGAAGAAACAACTCTTTTATATATTCAAAAGATTTTTCAATTTTAACATCTATTAGATTATTATCAGCTACAGGATATTGTTGTAGCATGATAGTTTCACCATCTACTTTTAATTTTTGCCAAATCTTCTGTGATGAATGGCATAAATGGATGAAGTAATCTCAATCCTTTGTTCTAAGATAGTCCAAAGCATATATTGTGCTGTTAATTTAGAAATTTTTCTTATCTTCGTCATCATTATAAAGTCTGATTTTTGCAATTTCAACATACCAATCACAGAAATCTCCTCTTAAGAATTCATAAACTGCTTTTACAGCATTATCAAGTTCAAATTTTTCTAAACAATCTCTACATCTTTTGCAGTTTCATTTAATCTTGAAATTATCCATTTATCAACAAGTTCATAATCTAATTTTAGTTTTATCTACAGATTTTACATCAAAACCTTCTAAGTTCATAATAACAAATCTTGCAGCATTCCAAATTTTATTTGCAAAAGTTTCTTCCCATTCCTAGTAAAGTCAGTTGAGAAGTGTACATCTTGCCCTTGAGAAGTGTTATATATCATAGAAAATCTTATAGCATCTACTCCAAATTCTTTTATTAAAGTCAAGTGGATCAGGAGAGTTTCAAGAGATTTTGACATCTTTCTACCAATTTCATCTCTTACTATTCTCATGGAAGAATACATTTTTAAATGGTATCTTTTTAAGTTCATACATACCAAACATTATCATTCTAGCAACCCAGAAGAATATAATGTCTGCTCCTGTTACTAATGTATTTGTAGGATAGAATAAATCTAATTCCTTTAGTTTTTTTCAGGCCAACCCATTGTTGAGAATGGCCAAAGTGCAGATGAGAACCAAGTATCTAAAACATCTTCTTCTTGAGATAATTCAACATCATGTCCCATAATGTTTTTAGCTTGTTCTTTGCTTCAGCTTCATCCATAGCAACAAAAAAACATGTCTATCTGGATCCATACCAAGCAGGTATTCTATGTCCCCACCAAATTTGTCTTGATATACACCAATCTCTTATATTTTCTAACCAGTTATAATAAATTTTTTCCATTCTCTTTAGGGAAGAATTTTTTTATTTCACCATTTCTACAACTTCAAGTGCTTTTCAGCAAGAGGTTTCATTTTAACAAACCATTGAGGAGATACTCTGGTTCAATAACAGTTTGATATCTGTAACATTGTCCTACTGCATGGTGTAAATGTTCAGTCTTTATAAAGAAACCTTGTTCTTTTAAGTCCTCAACTATTTTTCTTTCTAGCTTCAAATCTATCAAGTCCTGCATATTTTAGGATAGTCATTAACTATTTTTTTCCATCAGGAGTTAACATATTTATTACAGGGTAGATTATATTTCTTTCCTAAATTATAGTCATTAGGGTCATGTGCAGGAGTAATTTTTAAAGCTCCTGTTCCAAATTCTTTATCAACATATTCATCTGCAATAACAGGAATTTCTCTATTAACTAATGGTAAAATTAAAGTTTTTCCTATTAAATGTTTGTATCTTTCATCTTCAGGGTGAACTGCAACTGCCACGTCAGCAAGCATAGTTTCGTGGTCTTGAAGTAGCGATTATTATATATTCATCAGAATCTTTTACAGGATATTTTATTTGCCATAGATGTCCATCTTTTCTTCGTGGTCAACTTCATCATCTGCAAGTGCAGTACCACAAGAAGGACACCAGTTTACCATATATTCACCTTGATAAATTAAACCATCATGGTATAGGTCATTAAAAGATTTTTTAACTGCATAAGAAAGTCCTTCGTCCATAGTAAATCTTTCTCTATCCCAGTCAAGTGAAGCTCCTAACTTTCTTTAATTGTTGAGTTATGATACCTCCATATTTTTCTTTCCATTCCCAAGTCATTTCAAGGAATTTTTCTCTACCTATATCTTTCTTTTTTCAATCCTTCTTCTGCTAATTTTTCTTTCAACTTTATTTTGAGTTGCTATTCCAGCATGGTCACAACCTGGCATCCAAAGAGTATTTTTACCTCTCATTCTATTGTATCTTATTAAAGTATCTTTGAATAGAGTTATTTTAAAACATGTCCCATATGTAAAATTCCTGTTACATTTGGAGGTGGTATAACTATAGAATAGTTTTCCTTTTTCAGATGAAAGACTTGCTGCAAAAAACTTTGATTCCTCCCAAGTCTTATACCACTTTTCCTCTATCTCATTAGGGTGAGTAATTTTGTCTAATTCATTCATTTTTATCTTTTGTCTCTCCTTCCAAATTTTTTTAATTATAGTATTCATAAGTTATTTCTACTTTTCCACTAACACCAATTTTTAATTTTTTTGTTCTCTAAGTTGTTTATAGATATCTTCTGCTTTTAGCTTTTATTATTCTCTAAAAACATCGTATCTAACAGAAGTGAATTCAGTTATATTACCATATTTATCTCTTTTTTTCATTGATATTTTTCATATATATCAAGTTGAACTACTGGATTTCTGAACCAAAGAAAAAGAACATATGCCAATTCTCTTTTGAAAAGCCATTTTATCAACAACAATGAAACTTCTTCTACCACTTCCATCTACTGTTTTTTTCATATCCACCATCTTTATAGTAGTCATAATAAATTAAGATATATGGATAATCAGGATTTAGATTATTTTTTTACCTCTGTCGCATCTCCTCTTTCATTATAGAAAAGTTGAGACATCCCTCTAGTTTACCTTCTACATATTTTAACTCATTAATTTCTTTTCCAAGTTTATTATAAGTTATTATATCATACATTGGATAGTATCCTCTAACTCTTTCCACCAATTCAGCTTTTCTCAATTAAATTTCCATCTTTTCGAATATTTATATGAATATTTATAGTTGTTAATACTTGCTTGAGGAACTTCTTCAATCCTTCTAGCTATAAAAGCCATTTTTATCAAATTGATATTGAACAATCTTTATATTCCACTCCATCTCTTGTAAAAGATTCTCTTGTTATATATCCCTTTTCATTAAATTCTGTTTTTAACTAAACTAGTAAATTTTTATTTTTCCTGAATTTTCATATCCATACTCAGTCTTAATCATAGATTTAACTTTTCCTTTTAATCTCTTTTTGCCCACTCAGTTTCAGGCATTACTCCCTGCATAAGAGTAAGAAAAACTAACAACATTAACATAAATAATTTAAAATATTTTTCTCACTTAATCAATCCCTTCTATTTATAATATTCATACTTATTTTCAAGTTTTTATATATACTGCTTTCTTTCTTTTTGAATAATCATATCTAACTGAAGTACTTTTTGTTAAATTTCCATGTTCATCTCTTGTTATATCTTTAAATTTTAAAGATATAGAAATTTTAGGTTTTTCTTGTGAGCCTTGTTTAATCATAGAGATATACTCTTTTCATTCCATTTTATCATAGAGATATGTCCACTTTGCAGTAGCTACATCAGTTGTTTTTTTCATAATCTCCATTTGCTTTGTAATTATAAGTTATTTTTAATACTATTTTCTGGAAAGGTATTATTTTTAATCTCAATTAAATTACCTTTTTATTGTAGATATATGTATCATTTGTTATTAATTCTTCACCTGAATAAACTAAATGATGAATTTTTCCCATTTTTATTATAAGTTATTTTTTCTAAGCTTGGAAAAATGTCTACATTTTTCTTCTTTGATAGTTACAAGTAAATTTCCATCTTTTTGTTTCTTCATATTTATAACTATATACCTCTACTGACTTCATCTTTTTATAGGTAATCCATCACTATTATTTTTTTATATTATACTTTGATTTAATCTATTATCTACATATTGAACTTCATCTGTTATATAGCCTTGTTCATTAAAAATAAGTTTCTGTTAGCCCAAGTTTTTCTAGCTTTCCTGAACTATCATATTCATATTCAGTCTTAACCATAGATTTAACTTTACCTTTTAAATTTTTAATTTTTCCAATCAGTCTCTGGCATTACTCCTGAATAAGAGTAAGAAAAACTAATAACATTAACATAAATAATTTAAAATACTTTTTCATTTAATCAGCCCTTTTCTAAAAATTTCTTTAATATTATACTCTATTAATACATATAACACAAGTTAATACTATAGTTGACATATAAAAAAATAAAAGAATATAATTAATAAAAAGCACTTAAATGATAGGTGCTATTTTTGTTTAGATAGGAGGAGAGATGAAAAAATTTTTGTTACAGGTTTTGATCCTTTTGGAGGAGAAAAAGTAAATCCTGCATTGGAAGTTATAAAGTTATTACCTAAAAATTGAGAAAATGAAGTTAGAATTTTAGAAATTCCAACAGTATAAAAAAATCAGTAGAAAAAAATAGAAAAGGAAATTGAAAGTTATAAACCTGATTATGTTCTTTTCTATAGGACAAGCTGGAGGTAGAGCAAGTATTTCAATAGAAAGAGTTGCAATAAATATAGATGATTTTTAGAATAAAAAGATAATGAAGGAAATCAACCCATAGATGAAAAATATTTTTTGAAGATGGAGAAAATGCTTATTTTTTTCAACATTACCAATAAAGTCAATTCAAGATGAACTTTCAAAAATAATATTCCTTCTTCAATTTCAAATACAGCAGGAACTTTTTGTATGTAACCATGTTTTTCTATGGGAGTTAGATATTTAATTGATATAAAGGAATAAAATCTGGTTTTGTGCATATACCTTATATACCAGAGCAAGTTATAGGAAAAGCTAATACTCCAAGTATGAGCTTAGATAATATCTAAAGGAATAATAATTATTATTGAGACAATTTTTAATGTAGAAACTGATATAAAAATCTGGTGGAACTATCTGCTAATAAAAATTAAACTAAGGGATAATTATGAATGATGCAAAAAGTATGGTCGAGAAACTCTATAAAGGAAATGGAAAACTTTTATCTAGCTTGTTTGTGTGTTGGACTTATTACAGGAGCTATAGTTTCTTGTTATAGATGGGGCTTGGGAAAAAAATAGGCCTATTAGAAGAGATATTTTTTTCAGAAGTAAATTTAAATAATCCCAATGGCATTATTAAAAAGTTTGGGCACTATTTATTGTGATAGGACTTATTGTAAATTACTTTATTTAAAAAGTTTCCTAAGACTTCAGGAAGTGGAATACCTCAAGTTAAAGGGACTTATCTTTAGGAAGAATAGATTATAAAAAAATTGGTTTTTTGAATTGATATCAAAAATTTGTTGCTGGAGTTTTAGGTATAGGAGCAGGACTATCTCTAGGGAAGAGAAGGGCCATCTGTTCAACTAGGATCTTATGTAGGTTATGGAGTTTCAAAATTATTTAAAAAAAGATACAGTAGAAAGAAATTATTTATTGACAAGTGGTTCTAGTGCAGGTCTTTTCAGGAGCTTTTTGGAGCACCGCTTGCAGGAGTAATGTTCAGTATAGAAGAAATTCATAAATACTTAAGTGGAAAAATTATTAATATGTGCTTTTGTTTCAAGTATAGCAGCAGACTTTTGTAGGAAGAAGAGTTTTTGGAGTTCAAACATCTTTTTGATATTGTGATAAAGTATCCATTAGATATAAATCCATATTTTCAATTTTTTTCTTATATAATTTTTGGAGTAATAATAGCATTCTTTGGAAAATTATTTACAGTATCTCTATTGAAATTTCAAGATACCTTTAATGGAGTTAAAACTTCCAAGAGAAATAAAAGTATGTTTTGTAATGACTATTTTCATTTATTTTTATGTTTTGTTTTACCTGAAGTAACAGGTGGAGGACATGATTTAGTTGAAAGTTTAATTCATCAAAAAGCTGTTATTTACACACTTATTATAATTTTTTTATAGCAAAGCTTATTTTTTACTCAATTTCTTATGCAACAGGTTTTGCAGGTGGAATATTCTTTGCCTATGTTGGTTCTAGGAGCAATTATAGGGAAAGATTTTTGGAGAATGTCTAGATTTATTTGCAGCTACAGGAGCAGATTTTACTGTACACTGGATAGTTTTTAGGAATGGCAGCTTATTTTGTTGCAGTTGTAAGAGCACCCTATAACAGGAGTTATCTTAATACTAGAGATGACAGGAAGTTTTCATCTACTATTAGCTTTTAACAACAGTTTCAGTTGTTTCTTTTTATGTGACAGAACTTTTAGGTCAACAACCTGTATATGATATTTTTATATGATAGAATGAAAAAAAGATGATGACCTTGTTGATGAGGAAAATCAAGGAAAAAGTTACAATAGAATTGCCTGTTATGGCAGAATCTTTTATTGGATGGAAAAGGCAATTTCAGAAATTATTTGGCCAGAAGAAGTACTAATAATTGCAATAATAAGAAATGGAGTTGAAAAAAATTCCTAAGGGTAGAACTGTTATGATGGCAGGAGATATATTGGTACTATTATTACCAGAAAAGATAGTTGGGGAAGTTAAAGAAAGTTTAATGAAACATACATCAACTGAATAAAAATAAAAATAGTTATATATGGCGATTATTTAACGATATTAGCCTATAATGTTTCTAGAGCTCCATCACTCAGGCTCTTTCAACATTATAGACGTATTCAGTAATCTTATGCTAAAAATCTGAATGTATACTCATTAATTTTTATTTTAGCATCATGTAAAAAGGTATAAAAAGGATGGAAATGGAAAATAAACATAATTTTATGGAAACGGAGAGCATAACAAAAATTACTTTATAAAGTTCTCTATTCCTGCTATTGTAGGAATGTTTGTAAATGCTTTATACAATGTTGTAGATAGAATATATATTGGAAATATAAAAAGGTACAGGACACTTAGGAATAACAGGTGTAGGTCTTGTGTTTCCAGTAGTTATTTTTAATATTTGCATTTTCATTATTAATTGGTATAGGTTCAGCAGCCACAGTATCTCTAAAATTAGGAATGAAGGACAGAGAAGAAGTTGAAAGATTTTTAGGAGTGGCAGTATTCTTTGTCTCTTGTTATCTCTGCCATACTTATGATAATAATTTATTTTAATATGGATAGAATAATTTACTTTTATAGGTGGAAGTGATGAGACTTTTAGCTATGCAAAAGATTATCTATTCTATATAAATCTTGGAGTACCAGCAGCAATTTTAGGACTGGTTCTAAATTCTGTAATAAGATCAGATGGTAGTCCCAAAAATAGCAATGGGAACTTTACTTTATAGGAGCTATAACAAATATAGTTCTAGATCCTATTTTTCATCTTTTATGTTTGGAATGGGAGTTAAAGGAGCTGCAATAGCTACTATAATTTCACAGTATGTGTCAATGATTTGGACTATTCATTATTTTTATGTCCAAGAGAAGTAAAATAAAAATTAATAAAAAGATATAAGATATGATTTCTATAAATCAAAAAGAAATTTGTCTTTTAGGAAGTTCAGCCTTTGCAATACAGATAGGATTTAGCTTTAGTAACATATATTTTAAATACAGTGTTAAAAAATATGGTGGAGACACATCTATCGGTGCTATGGCAATAGTACAATCATTTATGACTTTTATGGCTATGCCTATTTTTTTGGAATAAATCAAGGGATACAGCCAATCTTAGGTTATAACTATGGAGCAAAGAAATATAAAAGAGTAAAAGAAGCATTATATAAAGGATTTTTGCTGCGACAATAATCTGTTTAATTGGCTATACAAGTGTAAGATTATTCTCAGATTCTTTAATTCATATCTTTTACAAATAAACCTGAATTGAAAGAAATTGCCAAATATGGTTTAAAAGCTTTATACTCTAGTTTTCCCAATAGTTGGACTTCAAATTGTTTTCGTCAATTTACTTTTCAAGCGGTGGGAAAACCTAAAAATGAGCTTTTTTTATAAGTCTTTCCAGACAAATTATCGTTATGATACCTTTGTTTAATAATCTTACCAAAGTTTTTTGGTTTAAATGGAATCTGGTATGCTGCTCCAACAGCAGACAGTATAGCAACATTAATTACTTTTTATTTTTAGTTAGAAGAGAGATAAAAATTGGATAAATTAGAAGAAATGTTAGAAAAGAGAGATGTCTAAGAGAGGAGAAAGATGCAAAAATTAACTTTATTAAAAGAAAGTGGGATAACTTATCTCCTTATAGGAAAATTAATATTTGGCTTTTTAGTAGCAATTTTTATTGGAGTAATACTTTTAAAAATGCCTTTTTCATTAAGAGAAAATCAAAAATATTACAGTTATGGACTCATATTTACAATAGTTTCTGCTATTTGTGTGACAGGGTTTATCTGTTGTTGATGTAAGCCAGTTTTACTCAACAGGTCAATTAATAATTTTGTTTTTATTCAATTAGGTGGAGCTTGGAGTTATGACAGTTTCAATAATAGTTTTTTTAATTGGCAAAAAGATGAGCTTTGAAACTAGGGAACTTTTAAAAGAGGAGAGAAACTCTAATAGCAATGGTGGTATTACAAACTTTATTAAAAATCTATTGTTGACAGTATTTATAATTGAAATATTAGGAGCTTCAATTTTTAACTTATGGCTTTTCTAAATATTATTCATTAAAAAGATCAATTTTTTTATGGATTGTTTTCATTCAGTGTCAGCATTTTGTAATGCTGGATTTTTCACTTTTACTAATAACTTTAGAGATTTTTCAAATATGATAAATTAATCAATCTAACTATTTCATTTTTGATTATTTTAGGTGGAATAGGTTTTGTAACAATAAATTCATTTGTGATTATAAAAAGAAAAATTACAAAATTTAAGTATAACTTCAAAATTTTACTTTACTTATTACATTTTTTTCTTTTAACCTTTGGAACAATATTATTCTTAATATTTGAATATAATAACCCTAGTACTTTGAAAGAATATGGGATTTTTAGATAAAACTTATAAATTCATTTTTCAAAGTGTAACATTAAGAACAGCAGGTTTTAATACTGTACCACTGGGGAATATAAAACCAGCAACAGTTTTTATTTCATATATATTTATGTTTATAGGAGCTTCACCTGGTTCAACAGGTGGAGGAATAAAAACAACAACTTTTGGTAGTTTTTAATACTTATGCACTTGGAGTTTTTAAAAAGAAAAGAATATGTTGAAGTTTTTAAAAGAAGGATAGACTGGGAATTGATTAATAAAGCATTAGCCATAGTTGTTATATCAATATTTTTATATAATTGTTGTTACAACAATTATATTATCAATAGAAAGTTTTACAACAGATAAAAAGTAATATATGAAGTGCTATCAGCATTTTTCTACAACAGGTTTAAGTATGGGAATAACGGCAGGTTTAGGAATAATATCAAAACTTATACTGGTAGTAACAATGTTTATAGGAGATTAGGACCTATGACAGTTGCACTAGCTTTTACAAGTAATAAGACAAGTTCAATAAAATATCCCAAAAAGAAGATATATTGATAGGATAGAGAAGAGTATGAAACAATATTTAGTAATAGGTTTAGGAAGATTTGGAACAAGTGTTGCAAAAACTTTATATGAGGCAGAAAAATGTTTTAGCTATAGATATAGATGAGGATAATGTACAAGATAAAAATTGATGAAATATAATAAAAAAATGCTGTGATTGGTGATCCAAGTGATGAAAAAAAGTTCTGAAAAGATATAGGAGCAGAAAAATTTTGATGTGGCTTTTATTTTGCATTGCAGATATAGAAGCAAGTGTAATGATAGCACTTAACCCTAAAGGAATTGGGAATAAAAACTATTATAGCAAAAGCAATAAATAAGAAAGCATGGAAAAATTCTCATAAAAGTTGGAGCAACTGAAATAGTTTATCCCAGAAGAACATATGGGAAAAAAAGAATAGCTGAGCTTATAATAGATACAGATATAAAAGAACATTTAAAAATTTTCAGACGATTTTGTTTTAGTTGAAGTAAAAGCACCAAGTACATTTTGAATAACAGTCTTATAAAATTTAGATGTCAGAAATAAATATAATATAAATATAGTTGGAATAAAAAGCTAATAAAGAATTTTTACCTAATCCAACTGCAAATATTATAATAGAAGAAGGAGACATATTAATGATTATAACTGATAAAAAAATCAGTGGAAGCATTTAATAAATTGATTTAGGGGGAAAAATGCAAGAATTTGATATTATAGTTGTTGGAGCAGGTCATGCAGGTTGTGAAGCTGCACTTGCCTCAGCAAGAATGGGAATGAAAGACAGCAATATTTTACAATTTCACTTGATAATATTGGAGTGATGTCTTGTAATCCTTCGTTAGGAGGACCAGCAAAATCTCATTTAGCAAGAGAAATTGATGCTCTTGGTGGAGAAATGGGAAGAAATATTGATAAAGACTTTTCATACAAATAAGAGTTTTAAATACTAAAAGGACCAGCAGTTCGTTCTTTAAGAGCACAAGCAGATAAAAATGACCTATGCTAATGAAATGAAAAACTTTAGAGCATACAGATAATTTATCTGTAATTCAAGGTATGGTCAGTGAACTTAGTAGTTGAAGAAGAAAATGGAAAGAAAATAATAAAAGGTATAAAGATAAGAGAAGGCTTTAGAATACAGAGCTAAAGATTGTAATCATAGCAACAGGTACATTTCTTAAGAGGACTTATACATATAGGAGAAATAATTTTGAAAAGCAGGTAGAATGGGAGAGCTTTCATCTGAAGAACTCCTTTATCACTTGAAAAATAGGGTTGAAAATTAGGTAGATTCAAGACAGGAACACCTGCAAGAATAGATGGAAGAACAATAGATTTTCTCTGTTTTAGAAGAACAACCTGGGTGACAAGAGTCAAGTTTTTAAAAATTTTCAAATAGAACAACAGATGAAGAAGCTTTTAAGTGAAAACAAATTTCTTGCTATATTGCCCATACTAATGAAAAAGTACATGAAATTATTAAGAATGCAAGAGAAAGATCACCAATGTTCAATGGTAAAATACAAGGACTGGACCAAGATACTGTCCTTCAATAGAAGATAAAGATTTATAGATATCCAGATAAGAATCAACATCATTTATTCTTAGAAAGAGAAGGATATGAAACAAATGAAATTTATCTTGGAGGAATGTCTTCATCTTTACCTGTTGATGTACAAGAAGAGATGATAAGAAATGTTAAAGGTTTTGAAAATGCAAAAAGTAATGAGATATGCTTATGCAATAGAATATGACTATGTTCCACCTGAAGAAATAAAATATACTTTAGAAAGTAGAACAGTTGAGAATCTATTTTTAGCAGGACAAATAAATGGAACATCTGGTTATGAGGAAGCAGGAGCACAAGGTCTTATGGCAGGAATTAATGCTGTAAGAAAAGTTAAGAAATGAAGAACCTATAATACTTGATAGAGCTGATTCATACATAGGGACTTTTAATAGATGATTTAGTTTCAAAGGAACTAATGAACCATATAGAATGTTCACAGCTAGAAGTGAATACAGACTATATTTAAGAGAGGACAATGCAGACTTAAGACTTAGTAAAGTTAGGATATGAATTAGGATTGATTCCTGAAGAAGAATATCAAAGAGTTGAAAAGAAAAGAAGAGATGTTGAACTTATAACAGAAATTTTAACAAAAAAACAAATGTTGGACCAAGTAATTTAAGAGTTAATGAAACTCTTTTAAAAAGAGGAGAAAAATCCTATAAAAGATGGAAGTACACTTTTGGAGTTATTGAGAAGACCAGAAGTTACTTTTTGAAGATATAGTGTATATCTCAGAAGAAATAAAAGGAGTAGATTTAAAAGGTTATGATCATGATACAAGTTATCAAGTAGAAATAACTGTTAAATATCAAGGTTATATAAATAGAGCTTTAAAAATGATAGAAAAAAACATAAGTCTATGGAAAATAAAAAGATTCCAGCTGATATAGATTATGATGATTTAAAGACTATACCTAAGGAAGCTAAAAGATAAGTTAAAGAGAATAAAACCAATAAATATTGGACAGGCAAGCAGAATATCAGGAGTATCTCCCAGCTGATATTCAAGCTATATTAATTTATTTAAAAATGAGAGGAAATTAAATTGAAAGAATATTTTTAAAAGAAGGTTTAGAAAAAAATAAAAGTTTCATATGATGAAAATAAAATAGAAAAAGCATTAAAATATTTAGAAATTTTTATTAGATTATAATAGCCATACAAACCTGACAGCAATAAGAGAAGAAAAGCTATAATAGAAAAGCATTTTTAGATTCTTTATTACTTCAAAAATCTATTAAAAGAAGAGGATAAGACTTTAATAGATATAGGAACAGGTGCAGGTTTCCAGGAATGATGTTAGCTATATTCAATGAAGATAAAAATTTTACTCTACTTGATTCTGTTAGAAAGAAAAACAGATTTTTTAGAGCTTGTAAAAAGTGAATTGGCTTAAATAATGTTGAAATTATAAATGGTAGAGCTGAAGAAATTATAAAAGATAGAAGAGAAAAATATGATGTGGGACTTGCAGAGGAGTTTCCAATTTATCTGTTATTTTAGAATATGAAATACCTTTTTAAAAAGTCAATGGAAGATTTTTACCACAAAAATGACTGGAACAGATGAAATTGAAAATTCATCTAATGCTTTAAAAGTTCTAAATTCTAAAAATAATTAAAGAATACAATTTTAAAGTTACCATTTTCAAATGAAGATAGACTTATAATAGAAATCTTAAAAACTAAAGTCTACTGATAAAAAAAGTATCCAAGAAAAACAGGAATACCTTTAAAAAAACCTTTTATAAAATATTTTATCTTTTATTTTCAATATAAAATAAATATAATTTAAAAATTATTACAAAAATAACTTGACAAACAATTGTATACTATGATATCATTAATTCATAAAAGAAAAAGGAAATAAAATTTTTAAATTATATTACGGAGGTAGAAAAATGAAAAACAAAGAAAAATTTAAACAGATATTTATCAAATTTAGCGGTACTTGTAACAAAACTCATAATTTGCACTGGAATGTAGTTGGTGCAAGATTTAAAGCTATACATGAATATACAGAATCATTATATGATTATTACTTTGAAAAATTTGATGATGTTGCAGAAACATTTAAAATGAAAAGGTGAATACCCTTTAGTAAAAGTTGCTGACTATTTAAAACATGCAACTGTTAAAGAATTAGATGTTAAAGATTTTCACTATCCCAGAAGTAGTTGCTAGTATAAAAGAAGATATGGAATTAATGTTAGCAGATGCTAGAAAAATAAGAGAAGTTGCTAATGAAGAAGATGATTTCTTTCAGTAGCTAATATGATGGAAGATCATATTGCATACTTCGTAAAACAATTATGGTTTATTCAAGCAATGTCTAAATAAAAAAATAATGGGGTGCTATAGCACCCCTTTTTATTTCTAAGAAAAATTATCCACTGCTTTTCATTGTAATAACTTTTATTTTAGAAAAATCTTCTAAATCACTAAAAATATTATTATCACAGCAACTTGAACCTGAAGAACAAGAATGACTAGAGCAAGAAGAACAGCTTTGAACAAGAACTATCTTTTTGTTTTACAACAATCTCCTTCCTCATTTAAGCTTTCTCTTTTCATAAATTCTTCATAACTTTCAAGATAGCCATTATCTTCTAAAATTTTTAAAACTTTTATCTAAAGTTTCTTTATCTATGCCAAAGATTTTTTTCATAATGGCATTTTTCACTATATACAGCAGAGGGACAATAAAAATTTTATAATTTTTACTTCTAATTCTGTCAAAATATTACCTCCTTATTATCCTACTAAAAATTATAACATTAAATGATAGAGAAAAAAATATGTTAGAATTATAAAGGACTTCTAAAAACTAAATATTAAGGAGCTTATTTTGGATACTACAATTTTTTTAAAAGGGATGATAATGGGATTTATTTTTATCTTTACCCTTTGATCCTGTTGGGATTTACTGTATGGAACTCACCATTATTGAGGGAAGATGGAAGGGTATATTAGCATTGGGTATGGTAACTATTGATATGGTTTATTCAACAGTTGCCTTGTTATTTCTCTCAGGGGTTAAAGAATATATAGTAAAATATGAAAACTATCTATCTTTAATCATAGGATTATTTTTATTAATTATTTCATTAAGAAAAACTTCTTACTAAGGTAGAATTAAAAGATATAAATGTAGATTTTTAAAAGTATGTTACAAAAATTATTTAACAGGAGCAGGATTTTGCAATAGTAAATATCTCAAGTATTTTAGTCATTGCAACTGTATTTACTGTTTTTAAAAGTTTTAGATGATGGAAACACTTCACCACCAACAACCCTATATGGAAGCTATATTAGGAGTTGGACTTGGTGGAACAAGTTTATGGTTTCTTTACAACATATGTAATGTCACATTTTAGAAAACTTTTTGGTAAAGAAAAACTAATTAAAATAATCAAAATAGCAAATGTAACTATATTTATTTTAGCATTAGTTATAATATTTTATGCAATTAAGAAGATAATAAATTAGGAAGGAACAAAATGATAGATGTAAAAAAATGTTGCTAGTGAATTCAGTAAAGTATATTGAATTTGATAGTAATAAAAAGGTATTAAAGTTGGTGTAGCTATGAGTGGAGGGTGTGGATAGCTCTACAGTTGCTTACCTATTAAAAACAACAAGGTTACGATATTTTTTTGGAGTAACTATGAAAAACATTTAAAGATGAGGATTCAGATGCTAAAAAGTATGTGATGACTTAGGGATAGAACACTATGTTTTAGATGTTAGAGATGAATTTAAAGAAAAGGTTATGGATTATTTTGTAAATGAATATATGAATGGAAGAACTCCTAATCCTTGTATGGTCTGCAATAGACATATAAAGTTTGGAAAAATGTTAGATTTTTATCTTATCTAAGGAGCTAGTTTTTATGGCAACTGGGCATTATACTAAACTAAAAAAATGGACTATTGAGTGTTGGAGATGACTCTAACAAGGATCAAGTTTATTTTCTATCTCAAATTCAAAAAGATAGATTAGTAAGATTATTTTTCCAGTTGGAGATTTAGAAAAACCTAAATTAAGAGAACTTGCTAAACAAATTGGAGTAAGAGTATATTCTAAAAAGATTCTCAAGAAATTTGCTTCTGTAGATGATGGAAAAATTAAAAAGAATTTTTTAATTGAAAAACACTAAAGGAAAGGCTGAAAAAGCCTGGAAAATATTGTGATAAAAAAATGGAAAGATTTTAGGGAAAAACATAAAGGATTTTCATTCTATACTATAGGGTCAAAGAAAAAGGTTTAGGAATATCTAGTGAAGAGCCACTATATGTTTTTAGCCTTTGATAAAGATAATAACAATATCATAGTTGGAGAAAATGAAGATTTATTTAAAGATGAGCTTACAGCTACAAGATTAAATTTATTTCTCAGTTCCAACTTTGGAAAGTTTAGATAATTTAGAATGTTTTGCAAAAACACGTTCAAGAGATATTTTACATAAATGTGTTTTAAAAGAAAAATGGAGATAATTTCAAGTGAAATTTATAGACAATAAAGTTAGAGCTATTACACCCAGGACAAGGAATTGTTTTTTACAATAACGATGGAAAATGTAATAGCAGGTGGTTTTTATTGAAGCTTTAGTTGGTAACAAAATTTATAATATAAGTTTTTAAAAAGTTTTGATTTTAGGAGGATTAATGAAATTAGTTGATGAATTTTAAAGCATTTGTAATGCGTGGTAATGTGGTTGATATGGCAGTTGGGGTTATCATTGGAGGAGCTTTTTGGAAAAATAGTAACAAGCTTTAGTTAATGATATCTTTATGCCAATTATAGGAATGATTTTAGAAATGTAGATTTCTCTAGTTTAGAAATTAAAATAGGAGAACCTGTTGAAGGAGCTGAACAAGCTGCTATTAGATATGGTATGTTTATTCAAGAAATAGTAAATTTCCTTATAATTGCACTTTTGTATTTTTTTATGGTTATAAAACTAATCAATAAAGCAAAAAAAGAAAAAAGAAGAAGAACCTGCTCCAGCACCAGAACCAACTAAAAGAAGAAGTATTACTTACTGAAATAAGAGATGCTTTGAACAAAATGGCTAGATAAATAAGAAAGAGAGAGAACTTTTTAAAGAAAAATTAAAAAAAGTTCTCTTTTAATTTTAACTTTGCTTTATATGTCAAAAAATTATATAATAGAGTAAAATTTATTTGTTATAGAGGAGGATTATGACTTTATTTCTTTTTAATGGTTTTAGCATATTTTATGGGAGCAATTCCAAGTGGAGTATGGCTAGGTAAAATTTTTAAAAAAATATAGATGTAAGAGATTATGGAAGTAAAAATAGTGGAGCTACAAATTCATATAGAGTTTTAGGAGCAAAGCTAGGAACAACAGTCTTAATAATGGATGTTCTTAAAGGTTTTTCTTCCTTTATACATTGCTAGCAAGTTTGACTTTAGAATATAATGATTTAGTTTTAATAGGTTTAGTTGCAATCTTAGCTCATACTTATTCTTGTTTTATATCTTTTTAGAGGTGGAAAAGGAGTTGCAACAAGTTTAGGAGTATTTTTATTCTTAATACCAGTAATAACTTTAATATTGTTAGCTATATTTATAGTGATAGTGTATTTTACAAGATATATATCATTGGGTTCTATATCAGCAGCCTTTTTATTACCTATTTTTACATCAGATAAAGGGATCGTATTTATTTGTACTATCATTTGATAATCGGAATCTTTGTAATATATAGACATAAAAGCAAATATTTCAAGACTACTTAGTGGAACTGAAAAGTAAATTTAAATTTTAATATTTTGGGGAGGAAAAATATGCATATTAAAGTGAAATAGACAGAATTTTTTTAACAGCTGTTAGAATAGTTGAAAAATCAATAAAAGATAATAAGATTAAACCAATTCTTTCTTGTGTTTATGCAAAGGTTAAGGATAATAAAGTATATTTTACTGGAACAAATTTAGATACAACTATAAAGACTTCTATAGATGTAAATGAAGTTATAAGAGAAGGAGAAGTTGCTTTTAGTCCTTCTATCATAGATGAATATTTAAAAGAAATAAAAGATGAGTTTGTAGTTTTAAGAGTTGAAAAATGGAAATATTCTATTTATTGAAACTGAAGATTCTACAACAGAATATGATGTGTTTACTACGGAAGATTATCCAAATACATTTGAAAATATAAACTTAAATGAAAATAACTTTTAAATTTGAAATGCCTAGTCAAGAGCTAGTTGAAATCTTTGAGAAAGTTTTTATTCTCAGCTGATACTCCAGATAATATAGCTATGAACTGTATTAGAATAGAAAGTAATAATAAGACTTTAAATTTTTGTTTCAACTAATACTTATCGTTTAACTTATTTAAAGAAAAGATGTAGAAAAAGAAATTAATGACTTTTTGCAGTAAGTGTTCCAGCTGATACTATTTCTCTATTGTTAAAATTGTTAAAGGTTTAGATAATGAGCTTATAAAAATATATAAAGAAGATGCTCATCTATATTTTAAATATAAGGAAACTACTATAATTACAAAATTAATTGAGTTAAGATTCCCTAATTATGCAGATATATTATCAAATATAACTTATGATAAAAAAATTATCTATAAATAATGAAACATTTACTAATTTATTAAAAAAAGAGTTTTAATTTTCTCAAGAAGTAATATGGAATCTAAATATTCATCAACTTATCAATTTAAACATGGTGACAATGGAGAAAGTAAGTTAATAATATCAGCTTTTAAATGATATTGCAAGAATAAATGAAGAGTTAAATATTAGCTTTTGAAGGTGAAGATTTAAAAATTTCTTTAAATTCTAAATATTTATTAGAATTTATACAAAAATATTCTAAAGGAAAAAGAATTAGTTTTAGAATTTATGTATGCTAATTCAGCAGTAAAAGTATATGAAAAAGATAATGAAGACTATATTTATATATTGATGCCATTGGCATTAGAGATTAAAAAAACAAAAAAGGTTGTTTAGGTAAAAAGAAAAAATAGTTCGTTACTGAGTAAACTTTTCAACGATAAAAATTAAGAATCGCTGTAATTTCGGAAAACTCGCTTTGCTCAGACACTCTGACAATTACTCGGCTCATTCTATTTGATTTTTGTCTAAAAATTTCTATTCGTAATTCACATATTTTTTTACTTTTAGATTGAAAACTTTAACTCTACAACAATCTTTTATTCTCCATGATATTCTCTGGCTTTGGTGGTATATAAGTAGCTATAAATTTTTCCATTTCTTCAAAAAGAATCAGTGAAGCAAAGTTTTTCTCTAGCTTTTTTTCATATATCCTTTTTTTCAACCATTAAATCATAAAAATCTCTGATATGGTTGTAGTAATTATCATAATTAAAAAAATATACAAGGACAAGGATGTAAAGCTAAAACTGCCCAAGAAACAACTTCAGTTATTTCTTCTAAAGTTCCAGGTCCTCCAGGAAGTGCTATAAAGATATCAGCTAAATCTGCCATTTTCTTTTTTCTTTCTGACATAGTATCTACTTTTATAAGTTTAGTTATACCATCATGAGCAATTTCTCTTTCTGATAGAAAAATGAGTTATTATTCCTGTAACTTTTTCCACCATTTTCAAGAACTGAATCAGCAATCAGTCCCATTAAACCAGATCTACCTCCACCGTAAACAAGATTATAATTATTTTTTTCCTATCCATTCTCCAAGTTTTTCTAGTTATATCTTGATATGATTTATCAACTCCAAATGATGCTCCCACAATATACTGTAACATTCTTTTTCATTCTCTACCTCCCGACTTTTACGAATTAAAACATATTTGCTAACAATCCTACGATTGATATTATTATAGTATAACATATATTTTCAAGAATTTCTTTTGAATTTTTGAATATATATTTATCTTTATTTTTGAAAATAATCTTAAAAATTATAGCAACAATATTGATACTTATATAGGCATAGGTGAAAGCAACTATATCTGATTTATCAAAAAGTTCCTACGGGAGTTCCATGTCCACCAAAAAAACTTTTGTACAAATTCTCCTAAGATAACAAAGTAAATATATAAAGAAAAACCATACAACATGAAGAAAAGAATCTTTTTCTGGCAATTAAAAAATACTGCTCCAGCAGAAAAAGCCATAAGCCATCAGGTAGTGAATAGATAACCCATGTTGGAAATAGTTTTCTGTATAGAGTGGCTGTCTCTCTTGCTAGAAGAACGAAAACCATTGATATCCAAAAAAATGTATAAAAATTGTAATAATAGAGGTTTTTACTTCTATACAAAAGATAAATTAAAGCTCCTGTAAGTAGAGGTAAAAAGACTAATAAAAATTTTATCTTCTTCATGCTCTTTCCTTTCAAATATTATATCCATAGGTTATAGCCTAAAAATGAAAAAGTCAACAAAATTAGAAATTTAAGATAAAGAGTAATACATTTTAAAACTCTTAATCTTTTGGTTCTGTGTTCTTTCCCATCTACTTTATATATTATTTCAAAACATTTCATGCTATGGTTACATAAATAAAGAAAATTAAATCTGACAGACCTAGATGATTTCTAAAAGCTATTCTCAAGCTTACGCTTAAGTTAATTACAGCGATTTTCCAAATGAGGAGACGTGAGCCTCAAAACATTTCATGCCATGTTAATAAGTGAGATTGTTTAATAGCGTTTCAATACGTTTAACTACAGCACCAGCAAAGATATGTCTACGGTTAATCCTCAGTCAATACCATTTCAAATGTATCTAATGTTCATTTCAAAACATCATGTTTACGGTTACGCAAGTTGTAAGAGCATCACAATCATTCAAAGAAGATTTCAAATACATGCATGTTTGATTAAGTTACCTAACATCTTATGAGGATAGGATATTTTCTGTTGTATGCCAAAACATTTTGCAAGTTTACGGGTTAATTTTAGATCTCATTTAGACACTAGTGTTACCATAATGAAATTTCAAAACATTTCATGCTTACGGTTACACGAATATGAAGATGATATTATATATAATTATTATTAATTTTCGAAAACATTTCATGTTGTACGGTTAATTAAAGAATTTAGTTAGACAAAGTGGACTAGATTTTGAATCTCAAACATACTGGCGTTTACGGGTAATATAATGCTAGCTCTTTTAATTGAGCAGGAAGAATATTTCAAAACATTTCATGTTTACGGTTAATTCAAGTATAGATAAAATGTATATTAGAGTGATATATCAAAACATCGTCCATGTTTACGGTTAATTAATCGATATCTAGAAATTGTTGGCAACATTTCAAAACATTTCATGTTTACGGTTAATAAACATAAAGCAAGAAATTATAAATACCGAACTAGCATTTCAAAACATTTCTATGTTTACGGTTAATTCGTGAATAATACTTCTTTCACAATCGCTAATATCATTTCTAAAACATCATGTTTACGGTTAATGCGGTATACAAAGTGAGTTGGATATGGATGTACTAGGAATTTCAAAACATTTCATGTTTACGGATTAACTCCTTTCCAGGTTTCTCACCAACTATATATATTTCTATTAATTTCAAAACATTTCATGTTTACGGTTAATAGAAAAGGAAATATCAAGCAAAGGAACTTTATAAATATGTATTTCAAAACATTTCATGTTTACGGTTAATTTAGATCTCAAGTTCGGCGTTAATAGTTCGTCCAATATTTCAAAACTGATTTCGCATGTTTATGCGTCATCGCTACATCAAATAAATTTAGCGAGGGATAAACTTTACTCAAAACATTTCATGTTTACGGTTAATAGAAAAATGTGTTAGTATGCAGCATGTAGAATATCAAAACATTTCCATGTTTACGGTTAATTTAATACACTTTTACAGTTTCCTTTGCAATTGTAATTTCCAAAACACTTTCATGTTTACGGTTAATTGGAAAATTTACAACTATAATAGAAAAGGCATTAATATTTCTCTAAACATTTCATGTTTACGGTTAATCTAAAATGTCAATAAAAAGCGTTTTAAAGGTTATAAATTTCAAAAACATTTCATGTTTATCGTTAATCGAACAAGCATTATTTAGAATATAGGGGATATTAATTTCAAAACATTTCATGTTTACGTGTTAATCTATAATACTATTAAATAATCTTTCCCACCCAAAATTTCAAAACATTTCATGTTTACGGTTAATTAATTGCAAAATTTTTCTTGGGTAACAATACTCTTTGAATAATCTCTAAACATTTCATGTTTGCTGTTAATACAGGAGTTGTAACAGATACAGTAATCTTTCTCTCCATTTCAAAAACATTTCATGCTACGGTTAATTGAAATTTATAGGTGTTCCCAACCACTTCTTGAGTAGATTTCAAAACATTTCACGTTACGGTTAATTTATAGCATTTAGATTATATGATGCGATTTGACATTTCATGTTTACGGTTAATCAACAAAGAAGAAATAGGTGGAAAGTTATACATGAAACTATTTCAAAAACATTTCATGTTTATGGTTAATTCCTGATATCAGTTGTTCCATTCAAAGAATCTATGGAAATTTCAAAACATTTCATGTTTACGGTTAATAAAATTAAAAATACCTTTTGATAACTGATAAAATTTCAAACATTTCATGTTTACGGTTAATCAAAGAAGAAATAGGTGGAAAAGTTAGACACGAAATACTTTCAAAACATTTCATGTTTACGGTTAATTTCCCATATCGAAGGTGTCTTATTCAAAGACTCATGGAAATTTCAAAACCATTTCATGTTTACGGTTAATGAAAATTCAGCCATTATGTATCCAATATATATTCTTTTATTTTCAAAACATTTCATGCTTTACGGTTAATTCTCCTAAAAAGTCACCTCATCAGTTGATGTTATTTTATTTCAGACATGCATGTTTACGGTTACTAGAGTTATTTGCTACCATCGTGCATTTTCTTATTTCAGACATCACATGTTTACGGTTAATAAAATATCAACTATAGAAGTTATATTCAGCCACTTTCAAAACATTTCATGTTTACGGTTAATTTTGTACTTTTGTTATTACTGCCTTAAGTTTTATCCCATTTCAAAACATTTCATGTTTACGGTTAATACCACAGAAACCACACGATGCTACAATTTGACTTTCAAAACATTTCATGTTTACGGTTAATAAAGCTTTTAATAATAACACTGAAAGTAAAGCCTTACTCTAAAACATTTCATGTTTATCGGTTATCAGCATTAGACACTATAGAAAAATAAGGGATATTCATATTTCAAAACATTTCATGTTTACGGTTACTAAGCTATTTTTCAAGCTTCATAGATTATGATACCTCATTTTTCTAATATTTCAACTATTTTTAATTTTTCCCAGAGACCCATTTATTATTTAAAATTTTCAAATACATCATATTTTAACTGAAATTTTAATCAATTTTAAAAATATTGCTTTGGGGAAACTTTTATTTTATAGATAGATTTTTCTCCATTTTGATGAGGATTTCTAAAAGTATTCTTCTCCACAAACATCAGAACTTATCAATTTTAAAATACAAATAAAATCTACTTTTCAACTATTATATTTTTAATTCGCTTCTGAGCTAATTAATTTAGAAGGAGTTATATCTCCACGAAAAACAGATTTTTGAAAATGAGATAAATATTTTTACATATTTTTAAATACTTTATTTACTCTTTTTCTGAAACATCATAAAACACCCAAGCATAATTAGTAGTTTATATTTTTTCAATTTCCTTCATCTCCTAAAACTAATTTGAATTCTTTTAAAGAAAATGGAATCAATTTTATTTTCTAAAAATATTTTTTATAAGTTTATATCAATCTAGTTTTATTGCTGTTCTATAGCTTATTTTTCTATTTAACTTTGTATGTAAAAATGTTGACTCAATTCTATTTTCAAATGAGTCAATAAAAATCTGTCTCCCTCTTCATTTAAAAATACAATAGTTTTGAAGACTTTTTCAAAATGTTTGAGCTACTTGTATTCTTTTGTCATTTACCAAATCAAATATGGTTTTATACACAATTACAGGTTTAAAAAATCTTGAAATATCTAAACTTTAAAGAAAACCTTCCTTCTGATGGCTCGTGGTAGGAAACTAATCTTTGATCTAAATGAGTTCTATAGATTGCCGATATAGTTTTAGTATATAGGAGAGTATTTCCAAAAGATATCAAAGCATTTATTGGATTATCAGGAGGTCTTTACTCTTTATTTAAAATAAAGTCCTCATTGATAAAATATTGAAACATTGAATAGAATCTCATCCATATTTCTCACCTTCATAAGCCAGCAATTCCTTTGATGTTTCTCTGCTTTTATCAACTAATTTATATAAAGTCTTCTAATCCAATCTATGCAATCTTTGACTTCTGACTTTTCCATGTTTATAGTAATGATACAGAACTTCATCAATATTTGCTCCAATACCTTTAACTATTGCTTTTCTGCAATTTCTGATTCTATTGTTTTTAAATTTTTCAACTTGTTTTAACTAAAAGTTTTCCACTATTGTATTGATTTTCTTTGGATAAAAACTTCCAGAATATCCTCCATAAAAATTAAAGAAATGTACAACAATGTTATTTACCATCTAGTACTTTAGAATTTATACTCATTTCGTTTAAGCAATATATTTCTTTTGTATTTTCAATAGGAATATAAATATTTTCCATTTTTCTAAAACAATGAATTATCTTTTCTGAAAGCTCCCATAGAGGTAATATATTTTGTACCGCCCATGTTCTCATCTCCCTAAATATAATAATATTCATAGTATGCACATTTTTACAACTTGTTTTATTTATTACTCCAGGTAATTCATCAGATTCTAACAATCTTTGAATTTATTTACATATGTTTCTAGTCAGTATCAGAATCTAAGTCTATAAAATACTACTTTTTATTTGTTTTATTTTTCAACAAATTTAATTTTTCCTTTTCTTTCAATTCCCTTTATCTTTTTAAGTATTTTAACATAATAGAAGTTGCTATTTATTAGCTTCAACATCAGCATCAGATTTCTAACTTAGTTACATATTACTATTTATTTTTATCTAAGGCAATATTCTCTATTTTAATCTCCTGTATTTTCAGAATTCATTGCTCTATCTTCATGTATAGCTTTTTCCAATTTTTACTATTTCACTATTATCTTCTCAAATTTAATCTATGTGCAAACATATAGCATTGTCTTTTATGCAAATGAAAAATAGTAATTTATAATGGTTCCCATTCATTTTTAGCCTCCTGAGATAAACATATCTCCTTCTCCACCATTATATACTCCATCTGTAAAATATTTATCTCCATCATCGATATAGATGATAGAACCTTGATATCATTATAATTTAATTCTACATCTTTTAATTCGTATAAAGTACATCATTTTTCCTAATTTTAGATAGTTCTACTATTTTTGCATAATTTTCTTCTTTTAGAATATCTGCATATTTTTTCCAAATCTCATATCCATTTATATTTGTACCCAATTTTCTTCATTTCTTCATCAGTTAATGTTCTATTGACATGTTTTCTTATCTTCTTGCTCTTCAATTAACTTCATTTTTCTTTTTAAAAGTCTAAAATTTTTATTATAAATAATAGCATCAAAAATTATCTTCACTACTCTTTTGATTTTCTTTTTAAAAATTTCTAATACTTTTAGAATAGAAAATATCAAAATTTTTATTTTTTAAAAACATCTTTCATCCCATCAGAAAAATAAATTTAATTTATTTTCACATAATGATTATTCTTTATAGACTTTTTAGCATCAATTAGCATAGAAGAAATATGTTTTACCATTTTTCTTACAAGAACGATTAATTCTTCCCAAAATTGTTCTTCGTCATTCAAACCTGAAATATTTTTACAACCTATATCAACATCTATATCAACACCAGCTTCAATTAGTTGAGTTGATATCAACATAACTTTTTTATCTTATTGTTAATTTTTATGATAGAGTTTCTTCTTGCTTTGTTATCTTCTCCTGTTAAAATAATATTTCATGATTAATATTTAATTCTTCAGAATTTTTAGCAAGTTTCACAAAATTCTTTTGCACTGTTCTTACTTATAAATCTAATCAATAATTTCTTACTATTAAAGAGTTTTTCAATAATATGTTCTAATAACTCTGTATATTCAATCTTTTTCTCACTAATAAATCATAATTTACTTCAACTCTATTTTTTAAAAATCTCGTTATTAAAATATTCATCTCTGTTTTCTATTAATCTGGCAATATTATCTTCATGATCTAATAAATATGAAAGATCGGGTAGGTTGCTGACATTATATATTTTAATGTTTAACAATTTTGCATAGGAATTAAGTATGCTTATCAATTTCTCTCCAAATTGTATTTTTATATGCTTGAATCTCATCAAAGACTATAACAGAATTTACTACATTGATAAAATGACATAGAATCTTCTTTTGGCTATTTCCTATTAAAGTATTAAATATTCCAAACATGTGGTAACAATGAAAGGATAATTTAGAAATTGCCTATCCATTAAAAATATTACTGTATTCTTCTTCTATTGGAATATCTCTACTGTCCTTAGTCGTTAAAGCTGTGACAGAATTAACAACAGCTATATTTTCTATAACTTTCTCATTATTAGCAAATATATTTTTAAAGTATTCATATTTTGCTCAACTCAAAGTATTAAAAGGATAAACATAAAAATTTTTTCTTCATCTTCATTTAAGTAATTTTAAAACTTAAATTTAAAGCAGTATTTACTTTTTCCACTTCCTGTGATAGCTTCTAAGAAAAATATATTGCTATTTTTTTATTTTTCTAAAGTTCTTTTCAGCTTCTAAGAAAATTTTAGTCCTAAAATTATTTATATCTTTCTATTTGATATCCCATTCTTCTCATATTTCTAATAGATTTGATTATTTCACTATTTTCACATTCTCTTTTTATTATGTCTATATTTCCCATATTTCCAAAATTTCATACTTAATCTCTTGCATGAATTCACTTGTAGATAGTAATCACTAGCTATAAGAAGAGAAAAACTATCATTTTTGTAAGAGTAAAAATAGCCATTGATTCTTGAGAAGAAATATGTTCTTTTCTTATTGATATGTATATATCCATAAAATTAAAATAAGTATTGATATCTTCATTTTCTATCAATTTATAAAAGCATTTTCATCTTTAATATTCCATTAGATACACAGAAATATTTTTTAAATTTTTCTAAGATATTTCTCTTCATTATTTAGCCTAATTTTCAATATATCTCTTCAAAACTTTCTAAATTTCCATGATGCTTTGAAATAGCACAGGATAAAGAAAACAATATTTCTAACAAGATGATAATCTTTTTGTTTCAATATTTCAGTTAAATCAGTAATTTTTCTCGAAAATAATGTTATGAAATATTTTGTCGATAAAAGAGAGAATGATCAGAGCTTAAAACCCTGATATATTATATTTATCTTTCATTTGTAAGATTTCTTCATTTAACATCTTATCAATTTGAAAATTGACTATTAATTTTTCCAAAATCATGAAAAATTTACAACATCACTTATCATTTTGTAGAAAGTTCTTCTCATTATTTTCTAAATTTAAAATATTTTTAATTCTTTTCAAAAATAGTTTTTAAATTTTTATACTCTATAATTTTTTCAAAATATTTATTCACTAATTCTGTATGTTCTTCTAAATGTTTCTTCTATTATCTTTTATATGTGCTAAGTATTTATATTTATCTTGAAATTCAAAAGATATTCCCAAATTTTGTCATAAACCCTCCATAGAGCTTTTGTTAAAAAGCTATTGCAAATAACAATAATTAATTGTTTGCAATAGCTTTTTATTTTTAATAGAAAACAATATTTTTATCTTCTACTTTTGATAATAATATTTTTTAGTAACTTAACAGACATATTGGTGATTGTGATTTTTTCCCTTTATATATTGATTTAACTCTTTTGATAATTCAATAGGTAAATACTCAGAATATTTATATATCTCTTTTTCATATTATCATCTATACTCGAAGGCATTTTTCTTTTACTCAGATATATCACATGCTTTTACCATTGATAAAATTCTCAATATTTTCATCTTCTGAGTCATCTCAATATTTACTATTTTTACATCTGTTATATTAGCTAAATGGTCATTAGTTCCCTAAATATGGAAGATAAATAGCTCTTCATCTTTTTATGTAGTCAAACTATTTTGGCTTCTTCACAATCTAACAATAATCAGATATCCCAAGATGGATTTTCTAGCCAAAATTGTTTCACTATTAAATTTCCACCTTCTTCTTTTTGATGCATAACTCAACACTGTTATTAAATGTTTGTAATTTTTTATTAAAATAACCATTTTTCTCCATTAGAAACAATTGATATTTTTAATATCATTCAATTTTTCATAGAACTCAGGATAATCAGAAATATTCTTCTTTTTCTTTTAGCATATCATTTTGTTTACCATATCCATTATATCCCAAGATTGCTCAAATATTCCTAATAAAGCTACTCTATGTATATTTCCATAAGTTAAATATACAGTATTGATTACATTATCTTTGAAAAAGGCACTCATAACCACTTAAAGTAAATTTTAGTGCTTCCATAGTTATACCTCTTTCTTAGTTAAGATATTTTTAAATCTACAATTAGTAAATATCAGTTATAATTTCAGTTGTTACCGGATTATAGAAAATTTCTATATTTTTAACCTTATTTTTCCTCCTTGAATATAGTAGCTAAATTAAGAGTTATTTTATCTTCTCCTTTTTCAAATTTTTATATATTGAGTTAAAAGTTGGTAAACAAAAGTCTTCTTCTGTTTCAACAAATAATGCAAATTCATTATCACAACCTCACTTTTTGAGTTTTGTAGCATAGAAGTTGCTGCTGATAAAGCAGCCTCTCTAAATTTTTCAAAATAGTCTTTTCTGTATAACCTCAGTTATTCTTAATTCAACAAATCTTTATAAGCTAAAGGATTTATATTAAAAAGTGATAAAAATAGTGAGCTTCATCACTAACTATCTTTGTTCCTAAAGTAGAGTTTTTAGCTTCTTCAGTTTTCTTTAGTTTCTTTATTAGTCTTACTTAGGATCTCTAAATGGAGATAATATATCTGAACTCAGTATTACTTTCATCATAGAAGTTAAAACCTTGTCCTCATTTTGAACTGCTCCTGTAATGGAAATATTATTTCCTCTTCAGCGAATGTTGCTCGAAAATTCTTTACATCTATAGCTTTTAAACAAGTTTTTATGACATCAATAGTTTCAGTATTTTTATCAAGCTTTCTTTTCTGGAAATAATTGTTCATATCTTTCTTTAAAGTTTTAGAATTAAAGCTCTTTCTCTACTTTTTAAAGATTTTATATAAAGAACTTTTTCCCTTATTTTCCTCACATTTTTCATAGGATACTTAAATGCCTATCGCTTCCAAAAATTCTTCCATTAGAAATAGATTTAGGTTCTCCACTAAAATCTGCATTCCAATTAGACATAATAGATGATATTCCTAAAAATTCCATAAACTCTCCATTTTCATTATTTTTCTCCTCTTTTAAAGAAAACTATATCTGCTGTAACTCCTAATAGTATATATCTATTTTATTTCTTTTGCTGATATAAACTAATATTTGATATTGTTCTATTAATACTTTTTAGTTTCAAAAATATGATGAAATTACAATTTTTCTTAATTTTTTCTTTTAAAATAGTAGTGATTTTTAATAAAAGTTAATTGTTTTAATAGAAATTCAAGCTTTTAGCCTTACTATTTCTCATATAATTTATATATGCAAGTATTTGTCCAACTGCATACTTTTCATCATTTAAAAGTTCCTAGTCTTCTTCTGATAAAAAGTATGATTTAAAAATACTTTTTATACTCATAATTCTCTCCATAAGTTCACTTTTTATAAAAATACTCTTCCAAACAAAATCCTAAATCAAGTTGTTGATTAGCTTTTAATAGATGTCCATTCTATTGCTACCATTACAGCATCTAAATATATATGATACTGACTCTGCTTTCATCATTTAGATAAAACCACTTATAGATAGCATTTATACTTCATTAATAATTATCTCAATATCTTTAATGTTCAAATCTCCATCACTAGCTGTAAAAATCTCGATCAAAGAATTATATGAAAAGAATTTATTTATATTATTCATTATCTTTCATTAAGGTACCCATATCTAATCTCATCAGAATCTTTTTCTTTTTGATGTAATATTTCTAAAATTAATATTTATTTCTTGACTATCACTTTGAAAATTACATTAAAAGTTTTTAACATCAACATCTTTCGAATAAGTAGCATTCAATAAGCATCTAGCTCCATTCGACAAGCATCTTTATATGTCTTTTGAATACCTCCCACTTTTCTGTAAAAATAAATAAAATAATCTTCCTTGTTTTCACTTTGGTACTAATATGTAGAAAGCATACTGTAAAAGAATCTCTTCTGTATCAACTAAATATGGATGTTGATATTTTTCTGTTTTATTTTCTAAAAATGCTAGCATTTAATCCTCTATATTATTATTGATAATCCAGATAGTTTCCTCAATCTTTTATTGTAGCTCATAGAGTTAAAAATATTAGAATAAGATATCTTTTGTGCTCTATTTTAAATAATTCAAACTAGTATCTAAATCATCTTTACCAAAACATTTTAGATAATCTTTTGTTGCATCTTCAGTAAACTCTATTTATATTAGTTTCTATCCATGAAAAATATCTTTCTTTCGACAGTATTCTTTTTCAATTTTCAGGAAGTTTATTAGCAATATTTTTATATAGTTCCTTTTGCTTTCCTTACTATTGTATTTTCTCAGGATTTTAATAAATTTTATATCCCTCAATAATTGACTTTTGAAGATCTATTCTTTATACTATCTATAAAAAGGAATAAATTTGATTTTGAATGGATAGTCTTTTTAGAGTCCATTGGTCTATTCATATCAACCAGATCAGAATAATAATCAAAAGCCTGAATATAACTATAGTATTGATTAAGCTCCATCTATACTTTTTCTATTTGTGCAGGCTATATTCAGTTTTTCAATTATTTTTCCTGATTCTACATTTACTAAAATGTATGTTCCATCTTTTGAATATGTTTACTACAACAAGTTCTTCCCTCCTTATCATAAATTTTTAAATACTTAATGCTTCATTAACTCAAGATAACACCTCATTATCATAAATTTGAAAACCTAAGAAACCACAACCCCCTCGTGCTACTTTCTCAAAAGACCTTGTTCTTAGTAGCATATATGCTATATCTTGTGCTCTCTACGTTATTAGCTATTTGTAATTCAACCTTATCTCCAACTAATTTTCTTCCTTGAAATAATTGTATAGTTCTTTTATTGACAATTTATATTAGTGAATAACTATATCGTCGATTTATCTTCCCTAATTTTTAAAAAGTTCTTATCAACTTTAAATCACTATTGAGTCAAAATATAGATATTTCTAGCCAATTTATTTTTAATCTCAAAATCTTCAAAAGTCATTGAATATTGCCAGTATCCTCATTTGTTTTCATTAAGATAGGAGTTAGTATATAATTTTCAATAATTTTTTCTCGATAGTTTTTGCATGAAAAGATAAACATCTGATATCTATAGTTTTGAAAAAGATAAGAGATGTAGAAATAATTAGCAATTTGTTTTGATGTCTATAATCTAAAGAAATATTCCTTTGATCTTTTATATATCTTATCTTCTTCTAATGGAAACAGAATCAGCCAATATTTCTTTTATATATATAGATTATGATAGTTGTACATTTCTTGGGATTGTTTGATAAGTTCGCTATCCAAACTAGTAATGTGAGTTGCAAATATCTTTTGTAAAAATATCTTTTTAATTTTATTTTTAATTTCATTTCAGCAAACTTTCATAGTCCTCGTATAAATTTCAAAATCATATTATAATTATATACATTTTTAGTCAATATACAAAATAAAAATTACATTTTAATAAAAATATTTTTATGAGGAAGTTTCTATTTTAACGTAAATTAACTTTTTAATCTATACTGTATATATAATATTGATATAATTGAATTTTTAGATAAATTATTCTCAGACAACAAAAAGGAAGATAATTAGAAATAGGTTTAATCTGGTGAATAGCTAGTGGTAAAAAGTACTGTATCAAAAATATTTTTAGCCGAAAAAGGTGTTTGTAAAGTTTATGATGCAGATAGAATTGCAAAAGATATTTCAGAAAAATTTCAGTTCAAAGATGAAATAATTTTAAATTTTTGAGATAAAATTGAACTGAAGATGGAAAAGTTGATAGAAAAATTAAAAAGAAATAGTTTTTATGATAAAGATAAATTATTAAATGCTATAACACATCCGAAAAGTTATTGATTTCTATAGAGAATTAAAAGACATAGATGATACACTTTTTGATGTTTTTATTATTTTGAAAGTGAATAGATAAATTTTGTGATAAAATATTAGTTGTTATCTCAGACTATGATATTCAATTAAAGTAGAATAATTGAGAGAGATAATATAGACAGAGAACTGTGCAAGCAAAATAAAAATCAAATATCAAATGAAGAAAGAATAAAAGAAAAGCTGATATTGTTATAGAAAATAATACAAGTTTAGAAGAATTATATGGAGTAGAAAGGTTTCTAGAAAAATATGAAAATTGGTAGCAACCTGCAGGCAATATGGAGAGGTTCTATTCTGGCTATTAGTGCAACAGCCGACTGAAATATACCCAGGGTTTTGGGTGTATGGAGCAAGATAGAAACGCTGAAAACTTTTACAGTTGAAGAATTAGTAGAGATTATGCACATTTAAGAGGAAGTAGAATATCTTAACTCTTAATACTATAATGACTAATAGGGAGATAGAGCTTCTATATCCAACTTTAAAAGAGCTTATAATATGTTTAGATGCACAATAGTTCAAGATTTAGTTATGCAGAATACTGTGCATAAAATTTCTAGTATAGAAATTCATGGTAGTACACAGATGACTCGTTGCCAACCATTAGTGAAATCAATTATTTAAAGGAATTAGGTTTCAAAAGAATAGTTTTTACTCTAGAGAATTAAGCTTTGAAGAGATAAAAAGAAATCAGAGAAAACACAGATATGGAACTTGAAATCTTGCTCAGGTTCATCTGTGTATATCATTTTTCTGGTAATTGCTATATGAGTAGCTTATTGGCAGAAGTGGAATCGTGGAAATGTGTGCCCAACCTCAGAAAAGAATACAAGACTTTGTGGAGAGAAATCGTATAAGTCCCAAAGACCAGTTATATGTGGTTTTGATGAGATACTACAAGAAATTGAGTGCAGAAAGCATAAAAGTTGAAGGAAGAATGAGATGTTCTATGCTCTAGAGACAGTTTCTTATTTTAGAAGTCTAATAAATGGAATAGATAAGGAAGAAAACACTCATAAATTATTCAATAGAGGTTATTCAAAGGAGATATTTTCAATAATGATAAAGCCATTAAAGTGAATAGAGATTATTCATATAATATGAGTGAAAAATAGGAGAAGTCCAGGAAAGAATATAAGGCTAGATGTAGATATAGTTTCAGGAGATGGATAACCTTGTCTCTAAGGATTATATCTTGGTGAAATATATATAGGAAAGATAAATGTAGCTAATGAAAAAAGATAGAAAAATAGTCTATAAAAATGAAAAGTTAATTTTAAATTTCCCAGAAGAACAAAAGTATATATAGAAATTATAATAAAAGATTAAATGATGAAATTTCGAAAAATTAAAAATACAGATAAAAGTTAGAAGCAATTTTGATTTTATCATGCTAAATTAAAATGAGAAATTAAATTTAAAATTTATTTAGAAGATGAAAATGAAACAGAATTTTAAACTTTAAAGAAATCTTGAAACTTTTGACTCAAAAAGGCGCACAAAAAGAGCTTATAAGTGAAGAGGATATAAAGGAAAAGTTATTGAAATAGGTGACAGGACTACTGTTAAAAATATTGAAAGTATAGATGAGGAGACTTTTTATTCTCATCAGAATTATTTAAAAGAGAACAGCTGCTGAAAAGTCTCGAGAGGAAATACTTTCATTTTAGAAGAGATTTGACAGTGAATTAAAAGCAAATAACAAGAATATTTTAAATTAGAGATAGAGATGAGTCTAAAGATGTAGAAATATAGGGTTATTGTCTCTAATGATGAACAAAAGAAGCTTTTTAGAAAAAGTAAAAGATGAAATATAAGATGAAGAAATATATGATAGAACTCATGATATAGCAAAACAATCCCAAGTTAAGTACAATGTAGACAATAAATTGGCTTTAATTCTCTATGAGATTATTAGAAAATAAAAATTCACTGTTATGTTGAATTGTGAATATGAGTAAATGGCTATATACTTAGTGAGAGAGAGAATGAAGAACTCTAGAAAAGCTATGAGTTTCACCTGAAATAAACTTTGCTATAAGAGAACTAGGAAAGACAAGATTAAACAAAGGCTTTGCTAGTTTATTCAAAGTTAAAAGGAATGACTATAGATGTAGACATAGTGAGAATAAAGATGAAGGTCAACTAATAAAGAAAATGACAGATTTAATATTATCAGAAATGAATATGGTACAGAAAATATTTTAGATAAGCCACCTAACATCATCAATATAGAAGAAGATATTAAAAACTAAAATGTGGATATAATAGTTTTAGAATTTACTCACTGAAACTATTAGATGAAATAAAAGCTAAAACAATTAAAGACAAGAAAAAGGTGAATACAGAGAATATAACTATAAAAGGGGTGTATTGATGTCAGGACATAATCATGAAACTTATACTCCAGCTACTCTGCTTCTGGTTTAGGAGAAATGTCACCATGCTAGGAAACATTTGGAACTCTGAGGAATACTCAATATTTTTATTCTTAACATATATTAAAAAGATTTTTACATGTAATGGTTTTTACAACTCATTTTACTAGTATTTTTAGTTACATTCTTTTGCTATAGTAGTTTATGTATCAGATATAGGTGAAAAGAAATAATGAAAAAGAAGATCCACAAGAGTTGTAAATTGACGTAAAGTTCTTGGTTCTGACTACCTTATTTTTAATCAACTGTCGGGGTAAAAGCAACTTTAATTGCTATGGATTGGCATTTGTATCTAGAATATTAGATATAATCTCAAAATATGAATCTAGTATATAAATCGCAGTGTTTGGAAATGGTGTGTGAGTAGTCTTAGATGATTTCTTTAGCTGAAATTATAGGTACCTTATTCTAGTAATTATCTGGACAAAATTTTTCATTAATGAGGGAGAAAATGAAAGAGTGAATATTTTTAGTAGAAAATAGAATTATTAATGGAGCGACACAGATACAAATAGCATCTCGTATAGCAGAAGAATTAAATAACATGTGGAATAGAAATAGAATGAAAATGACAGATAGAGATGTCATGGATGAAATAGTAAAAGCTGAAAATATGCTAAAAAGAATGTTGATTTAGTTATTTTAACAGGGGATTATAATCTACTGATGATGAGTAACTATGAATTGGCAAAGGTGTTTTAAAGAAAATTATTAATTGATAAAAAGAAAAAGCAGAGCTTTTAAAAGAAATATAAAAGTCATGGAAAATTCTAATAAACTAATTTTAAGGAAAGTTGAAAAGCCTGAAGGAGCTTAGCTAGCTTTAAAAATGATGTAGGCATGGAAAATTGCAGTTTATGTTGATGAGTAGTTGGCTCTTTCCAGGTTTTCCTCTCCAAATGAATTAAAAATATGTTTCAAATTTTTAAAACATTATGTTAAAGAAAATAATTTAAAAACTCAAATATATATCAAAAGATAATTACTTTATGGTATAGGAGAAAGTACCCTTGAAAATACTGAGATTTATACTGAAGAAGGTATATTCTATGAATTTTTGTTAAAGACTATGGAACTCTAATAAGACCACAAATATGAAAACAAAAAGAGTAGAAAAATTGTTAAAAATTATATAATAGAATATCTGAGTTCATAATTGGAGAAGACACTGATAGACCAGAAAATCAGATCATGGACATGCTAACCAGGTGAAAAACCACTTACAATTTCAACAGCAGAGTCTTGCAGCAGGTGGAATGATAGCTAGTAAGTTGATTGAAGTTCCAGGAATATCTGAAAACTTTTTGATGGAAAGTATAGTTTCTATTCAAATGAAGCAGATAAAAAGATTGAAAAAAGAAAAAGAAACTTTAGAAAATATGGAGCTGTGAGTGAAGAAGTAGCAGAGAAATGCTTATAGTCAAAGACAGATGTTGCAGGTTCAACTACATGGAATAGCACTTCAGGTGGAGGAACAAAAGAAAACCTGTTGCTTGTATATATTGGAATTAGAGAAAGATGAAGCAGATTTTTAGAAGAGAATTAAAAGGTGATAGTAGAATAAGAGAGCAATGATGCATGCTCTTTATAACTTATTAAAATATTAAAATAAAAGGTACGGTAGGAAATGACTATAGGGTGAGAAATTAAAGTAAAAGTAGAAACGATAAAGGAATGTCTTTAAGAGAACTTGCAACAAAAAGTAGACTTTATCAGCAAGTTTCTTATCTCAAATTGAACAAGGAAAAAGTCCTTCAATAGAAAATTTAAAAAGATAGCTCATACCTTAGATGTTAGAGTTGCATATCTTATTGAAAGATGAAGAAGACGATATTAGAAATATTGAGCACGTTATAGGCTGCAAAATGTAAGATATATAGAAAGTATTATCTCAAATATCAAATGGGAAATTTCTTACAAAGCAACAAAGAAAATATGGAACCTATAATTTATGAAATAGTAGATGGAGAAAGTGAAGAGACTATTATAGTCATGGTAATTGCAGAATTTATATATATATTAGAAGGTGAACTAGAAGTATATGAATGGCTACAAAAATATAAAATTAGCAAAGGGTGATAGTTCGTATTTTTCAAATTCAGTTTAAAACTATGATTTAAAATACTTCAGAAGCAGCACTGTGGGTATTAGCCCACCAACATCTCTAATTGGAGGTAATATGAAGATAGAAATAAAAGTCATCACCATTACCTTAGGTTTTTCAATTAAATTATTTATAGCATGCAAGTAGATGGCTTTTAAAATATGCTGATGTTTTAAATGACTTGAAATGTTCACCCAGTTCCTGATGGAGACTAGCAGAAATGTGTCTATGACATTGCCAATCTGAGAAATGTGTATTAGGTTTACAAACTGAGCCTCAAATGGAAGAGCTTTGTAGATATAATTTCTGAAGCTGTTCTATTAGGGCAGAGGAAACTCAGGAACAATCTTATCTCAAATTATTCTATGATCTTTAGATGAAGTTAGAGATATGAGAAATTACTATTCCTAAAGCTGCAAGAGCATTTGTTTCTCAAAAGAAAGAGTATATGGCTGTTAGTCAACCAGTTGAAGGAAATAAACTTACTGTTATAAGAAAAGTTTCAGATATGGCAATAGCTTGCATAATCCAAAAGATAATTTTATACCTTTCTCTAGTCTATTTAAAAATGCTGCTGCTGAAGCCGCTGATGATACTCCTAATCTTCACCTAAATTAAAAGAAGCTGGAGTTGTTGATGCAGGAAAAGTGATTTCTATGTACTTTGAAGGGTTTGAAAAATCTGTAACATGATCCTGAAATGTAAAAGATTTAGCTAGAATAGCAAAATTTCGGCAAACAGAAAGCAAAAACTTGAATATGTAAATAAAAATGAAATAAAATTCTAAATATTACAATGAGTTTATAATAGAACTGTAGATTTCGATTGAAGAGCAAGGCAAAAAATTCAACAACTTGAGATTCTATGGTTGTTGCACAAACAAGAAAAGAAACCAAGACACATATACACTAACCATCCTGGACAAGTCTGAATAGCTGGAGCTAGAAACTTAAACAATAAGGAAATGAAAACATAGTTCAATAACCATGTTTTTAGTTAAAGAAGAAGAATTAAAATGGTGGAAAAGTTTTGTGTAGTTGAAGAGTGGTAAAGAAATTGAAGCAATTACTATTTAATGAAAAAAAATATTGAAAATAATGGCTGCCTTATGCTGTATAATAAAATACAGCTGAAAACCCTTTTCTTAAAAGATGAGCTGCTGCAACTTTAATTGAGGACAAACTAAAACCCCTTCTGTTGCAGATATAGAAGACGGATTGAAAGATTAGCAAAACTATATACATAATACCTAATAAATAAAAATATCATTGCTAGTAAAATTAGCTGTGCACAAAGAGATAAAAGAGATAATAAGTAGATACAAAGACAATGTTAGAAGGATATTATTATTTCATCAAAACAGAAAAACACCTTCAGTCTGTTAAGACAATCGAAACTAACACCCTATCATTGAAATTATAAAAGGCTGGTTAGAGATATCAGCAACAATATAGAAATTAAAGCAGACTGGCATAGTTTTGTAAATGGTGAAAAGTTTGACAGAAAGACAGAAACTCGAAGATTTAATTAAAATAGTATGCATAAACATATAAATGATAAAACTTATCCTTACTGGGAAGAAGGAAAAAAACAGCTACAGGTTGAAGCTAATAAATTGTTACTGCTAAGAACTTAAAAGAAATTTATACAAGACAGAACAAGATAACTATTCTATTATATCTTACTAGAACAAAGAGATCCTAGTTCATCGAAGTAGCCATCTTAACAGATTCAGCTTCAGATTTAACTCATAGTCGATAGAAGGCTGACTGGATATAACTATCATAACGGTAAGACTTAGAATAGGCGGTGTCAACCATAAAGATGGTGTTGATATAACAAAGAAAGAACTTGGCACAAACTTACAACAGAAAGTGCTGTTCTAAAACCGCTCACCTCTTCTCCAGCAGAATTTAGAGATTATTTATGAAGAATTATTTAATAAAGGATATGAAAATACTTTATTCATATGTCTAGTAAGATGAGTGGAATTCCAACAAGTTGCAAAAGTTAAAGAGAAATGATAAAAGGGAAAAGATATAATTATAGTTGATTCTAAGTCTGCACGTTTGGCCGGCTTTTACTTGTTTGAAGCTGCAAAATGGCTAAAGAAGATGCAAACTTGAAACTATATTATAAGACTTATGGAATTGTGATAAAATGAAAGCATACTTAGGTAACTGATTTAATTTATTTAGGAAAAGTGTGGAAGACTAAGAGCTTTCCAATGACAGGGAAGTCTTTAAAATTAAGACCTGTTTTAAAAATTGAAGATGGAGTAGTTACCTTGAAACTAAGACTTTGGAGAGAGAGTCATTCTTACATGGAAAAAAATTATAAAATGAAGGTAAAATAGTATCTATCTTATACATTGGGGAGGAACCAATCCAAGAATCATAAAGCACAGATATCTTAAAGAAAACAGCAGATACTATGGAGAAAAATAGAATAAAATGAAGATTTGAAATTGAAAGCACTATAGAAATAGCAGTAATTTGTCTTTGTATTGGCATTATATCTAAAATTAGATAAAACACAAAAAAGGCTAGAATAAATTTCTTATATATGATAAATTTATAAACTAAAAATTATAGGAGGTTTCTGTGTCTGACATAGTAAATGAATAATATACAATAGAAAAGGTGTCAGATGGGAAAAGAGCAGTTATTACAAAATTTAAGAGTTAACAATTGCAAAGCCAAAGAAGGAGAAGTGATTCAACTTCAACTCAAGACTTAGACTTGCAATAGTGAAAAAGCTAAAGCTGGAAATATGCCGAAAGATATTCTAGGAAAGAGTTACAAAAAGGTCAGAATTAGAAGGTATAGATTTTACAGAAATGAGATATGATGTTACATTCCGCAGGAACCAGAGTCCATAGTTGAGGTAACAGATGTAATAAAATAGGAACAGCGTCTGAAATGAGAAATGACATTCTTTCTCAAAGATGAAACTGGCTCGATGATAGCATCTTTGATGCTTGAAGAAAGGAATTTATAATGTAAAAATCTGCTGCATAGATACAGACGAGCTATGATGGCGGTATTGGGGCCAGGAGCATAGTACGCTGAAGAGAGTGATGGAGTTTTAGTTACAACTGAATATACAGAATTTCAAACAGTCGAGAAAACTTAGTGAATGCTGGTTATCATTGAAGGAAGAAGTTGAATTACTATGATACCTGAAAATATCGTTGAAAATTACTGATTTAGAAAGCCACAAAAAAAAAGTTATGGCTCTTTTATGAGTTTTAGGAAGATTTTAGATGATTTCAAATACCAAACTGAGTTTCAGATGAAATAATAGAAACAATTAGATTAGAATAGTGAGCCGTTGAAAAGATTTTACAATGGTACTCATTTTAAGGAGTTTGTATGAGGTAGCTTATAAGATGGTTACTGTTGAAGATCTTCCAGTAAATATATAACAGCAGCGTAAAATCCAAAACCAGGCAGATACCATTTATGATTTAATCCATTATTTTCCTAGAGTATACGAAGAAGCAGTCGTTAAAAATATTGGACGAACTTTAATGAATAAGGAATATACAATAGTGTTATGTCTGTGTTCTCCACAAATAGAAGTGGCACACAAGGCTACATAATTGAGCGGACAGTATAATGAAGTCTTATGTTTGCCCCTATATAAGTAAGTCACTTGTACAGGAGAAGAATATACATTTACTGGACAACTGAAAATCAACCTTTCAATTATTAATCAATATAAATTATAAAGGACAAAAAAGAAGCTAAAGAAAATTTTACCAATATATAGTTCAATAAAAGTACACTAAAATAATTGAAAATAATTGTACTTTTAGAAAACTTTAAAAATATCAAGAAAAATATTCCTTAATGACGAAGTTAGCTGTTACAGAGATTTTTAAGAACTCACAATTAAAAGTACATTTTCCTGAATCAGTTCAAGCAATAGAAGCAGCTAATTCAAGATTTGCATGAAGAAAGGGCTTAATTTGAATTGGGTAATACTTTTAAAAAATAGATGGCTAGATAGTTTAAACACAAAGAAAATATGAGATTGAAGGAAAAAAGTGTTTTAAAAGTTTTAGAATCTTACCTTTGAACTAATCTAGAGCTCAAAAGGGGTTATAAAAGAAATCAAGGATGGAGATTTAGATGGAAAAATTGTAATAGATTGTGCAAGGCAGATGTTGGAAGTAAACTGCAGTTGCAATAGTTGCATTATCTATATGGGCAGTGAGAACACATTGAGCATTGATGAAACGACAGAAACTTAGCTTAATCAACATTATTTAGGTTGAAAGAAAGACTTGAAAAATAGGTTCAGAGTAGGTCTATAACTTAGGGTGTTGTAAGAAAAACTGAGATATTAGCCATTGCTAATGGAGATATTGATATATAGGAACCTATTCTCGGATAGATAAGATTAAAAATTAGGTCTTATAGTTATACAAAATTGAATAGATTTGGTAAATCAAAGAAATAAAATTAAGAGAAAAGTACTAGGTAAATCTTTTATTATGGACGCTACCCTTATGCCTCGTTCATTAGCTTTATATCTATGGAGATTTGGGATTTAATTAATAATAGATGAGCACGCCCAGGAAGAACCTCGTTAAAACAAAATGGATAATAACATAAAGACTTATCATAATGTATGATTTTGGCTCAAAAAGGCAACAGGGTGGAAATCACATACTGCACCACTTATTGAAACAAGTGATAAGATGGTTTCAAAATCCAGATAAAGCTCAGAAATAGGAAAGAAGATTCCAGATAAGAAAATTGAATAACGCTATGGTGCGATTGAAATAAATAAAAAGATGGTGTTATGCTTAAATTTGCAATAAAGAATACGATATTTAATATAACGACAGTTATTGAAGTTATATAGATGCCAGCCTCTACTATTATGACTATATTTGCAATGCTGAAAGGTTTGAACCGTCTGCTCACATCAACTTAGAGTGAAGAGTTGGGAAAGCCCAAACAACTGGTAATACTTAATTGATTCAATCATTTTGAAACCTAAACAAAGATACCACAGGAAAAACAGAAGATGGATTATAATAGTTGAAGAAGATTTCCAAAATTAAGAAACGGTTTGATATTAAAGTGGATTTAGCATTTAAAATTTATAGATATTATATGACAGCAAGACTATAAAAGATGTTAGAGATTTATATAGCGCTTATTGTAAAGAAAAAGAAGGTAAAATTTAAACAATTTTAAAATATGATATAGAAAGAAAATTTCAGACTTACAATCAGGAATTAAAAAGTAAAATAAGTGTTATGAATATAGATTTTAGAATATTTAAGATAGTTATGTCCTATAATGCTGAAAGAGCCTTTGTGAGCTCTCTAAAACATTATAGGCTGCGCATCGCTATAAAAAACTAGAAACTACTCCAATGAATTATTTTTACTATTACTCAATAGCTTATTATTACAAATATTTCCTACCAATCCAATACCTCTTTAGCTTTTGAATTTTTTTCTAGGCTATAGCTTTTGCTTTTAGACCCTCTATTTGGAAGTATCTTTTGTCATAGTCCATATCTTGAAGAAAGTCTTCTTTTTCTAGCAACCGTAAAATGCCTCTAAGACAGAATTAAATAACTAGTTTTTTGTAATGTCCATAACCAAATTACCTATAAGAATTTTTTTAATTCGTTTTGTTTATCTATATTGTTAAATAAAGCTGCAACATATTGTCAGATTTTTGTTCTTCAAGTGAGTAGAGCTGCACCATATCTAATCTCTTGCTCTTTAATTTTTTTCTTAGTAAAGCAATAGATGATATGATTACCTATTTTGTCCATCAGTTCCAGGAACAAGGCAGAATCATCTAAAATTAACAGTTCAGGTAGTTTAAGAATTCACCCATATTGCTGATTGAATTTATATAATATTCTAGTCATTTCTAAATGTTGCTTTTGGATCTCACCAACAGGAAATCTGTAATCGAGTCATAGATTAAAATGTCTGCTGCCAACAGACAGAGACAAGCAAGTCCCAGTTTGCAGGTATTCTTTAGCTTGTTTTTATCTTTATATGAATGTCCTCTTCTAAAGTCCATTAGGAGTTATATTTATAGCTATGTCAATTTGAAGGTTCAGGATATTATGATTGTAAAATATAGTTGATTTACTGGACTGCCCAAGAAAAGCAAAATCAAAACTATATTATGCGGCTTTCCCTTAATACCAGGACTAGTGTTGATGTTAAAGAATCGAGCAGTCAGCAACAAAATAGAAACCATCATAATCACTGAAATCACAAATTGTCACAATTGCCAGTTTCCAAATGTAAAATTCCTACCTGGTTGTATTCCCAGATAAACTTTTTCATTTTTTAATCTTCCTTAATTCGTACCAGCTACTGTAAATTATAACATAGTAGCAAGTAGGTTTTCAAGGTAAACTACTCCCACTCTATAGGCGCAGGGACTTTATGGAGCACATTAAACTATAATTTTTTAACTTTCTACTCATACTATTGGCACCCATACACAAAGTTCTGGAATATTGAATTAACGGCGAGGCATTGTGCATTTATAACTGTAACTTCATCAGAAATTTTGCGTTTTTCAAGTTCTTAGGCCTACCACAGTCATATCCACATACAGATATTACCTATTATTTCACATCTGCGCAATTGTTTATTGGAAAACATAGCCTCTTGTTAGATATTTTTAGTCCATTCACAACTCTATAGGTATAACTGCATGTTGAGTCAGCTGGGAGCAGGCTCACCTGGCAAGACACAAAAGAAGCTTTATTAACTTTTTTGTAAATAGAACTAATTTTATAGTAGCCACATTTTAAACAAGGAGTTTTCTTGTTACTCAGAAAGAACATAGCTGGTGCTCTTAGCCTTAGCACAAGAAAACAAGAAATGCACTACGGGGAAACATAAAAGAAGCTTAACTGCTCACAGTAGTTTTCAACTTTTCTAATTTAAGTTTTGTGCGTACCTCCAAAAGTCATAGTGTCACATCACTATCTGACAGATGAGCGTAAAATTCACCTGTATCGAAGTTATTAGTTTACAGAAATTTATTACTTTTCAGTCATCAAATTTTAAACCTAATCTATTATACCTGTATCAAACTCTTAAATGTATATTAGGATTTCAAATTATTTTCCACTAAAATCTTATTGCTGCATAGAACTATCAGCAGTGTGTATACCTCTCTTTAGTAGGCTTCAACTAGTTCATTCAAAATTGCACCCAAAATTAAAACAGCATTTATACCCGCTCTTGTAATTCTATTGTTTCAAGATTAGCAAGTCCAAAAATTGACTCCTACCTCTTGCAAAATTTGTAAGTAATTCCACAGAACCTAATCCATAGGCATTAGCTAATTCACTCCAAGAACCTCTCTATTATTCTGCAAGTTCCTGTTTTGCAACATTGTACTTGGATTCTTCTAATACTCTTTAACCCAAGTTCTCATTTTTATAAGGGCTGTATCAGTCCCTTAGCCTCCTTCATATTTTTGAGTTATAAAATACACCTTTAAGTGCCCACAAATAGTGTGTCCAATAAGATATTTGTTATTTAACATTCTAAATTTTTAGTTGTTTTGATAAAGTCTTAAAACAGTATCAGTAATTTTCATTACTCACTTAATCAACAATAGTAGAGAAATACATTTTCTGAACTTCCAAGACCTTTTTGAGTACTTTTTCATTGAAAGGTCAGTAGAAATAGCTAGCCAGATCAGAGAAAGTTGACAATACTGAAAAAGATCCATATCTTCTAAGTAAACTCCCCAAGTTGAGCCGCTTCAGATTTAACTTTCTTTCTTCTTTAAAGATCTGTAGGCCAGGATTATTAGCACGAGATTGAGCTAATGGAGAGCCACTTTGTAGTTGAGAAGAAGCAATTTGGCAAAGCTTTATCAGGATTAACCTCAAATAAACTGCCTGTATATAGCAGTGAGTAGAACCTCCAAGTTAAAAACTTGGCATATAAGAATCTATAGAACTACAATGTTAATGTTAATAGTGAAAATAAAATAAAAAGATTTTATTTTTGTTCATAGTTATCCTCCAAAAATATTTTTAATAAATTATACCATAAAAAATTAAAAAAATAAAAATAACAAAATGAAAGTGAAAGAAGAAGAGAAAGTAGAGGTATTTACTCATATAAATAAAGAAAAAGTAAGAAATTTAGAAATAAAATCAAAAATATTTTGACTTAGATATAATAAATGCAAGTATGATTTTTAATAAGTGTTAAGAATAGAGGTGAAACAATGTCAGTCTTTAAAGACTTTAGTAAAATTTAGGTTTAATCTAATATAACACAATCAAAAGATAGCGATAAAGTTATTGGTTTCTGGAAAAATAATTCAGAAGAAGAAAAGAAAAAGCATACAAGGTATATTGATAATTTAAAAGAGGAAGAATATAGAAATGTCCCATTTGTGAGTTTATCTCACAAGTCTGAGATAGCAGATACTCTATGTCCAAAACTGTAATCATTATTTTAATATGAGTGCTAGAGAAAGAATTGAACTTTTAATTGATGAAAGGAACATTTAAAGAAGAAGATTCCCATCTAACAGCAGTGAAACCCACTAGATTTCCTCTGAATATGCTGGTAGAAAAGCATGAAAAAGCTGAACGTGACTCAGGAACGAAAAGAAGGAGTTATGTTGCGGTCTAGGAGAACACTAATGGACTAAAAGTGCGGCATAGCTTTGTAGTGACTCCAATTTTATGGGTGGGAAGTATGGTCCAAAGTGTGTAGGAGAAAAATAACTGCAGCTTTAGAAAGAGCTATAGAGAACATAAAATTCCAGCATGTTGTTGCTATTTCAGGAGGAGCAAGAATGCAAGAAGTTGGGACTGTTTTCTCTATGCAAATGGCTAAGACATCTGCTGCAGCTAAAAGACGAGATTAGCAGGACTACCTTTTATATCTGTTCCAGTTAATCCAAACTACTGGAGGAGTTAGCAGCTTCATTTGCAATGTTAGGAGACATTATTATAAGTGAACCGAATGTCAAAGAATTGACTTATGCTTACTCCAAGAGTTATTGAGCAAACTATTAGGACAACATTCAAGTTGCCGAGGCTCTCCAAAAGAGTGAATTCTTACAAGAATGTGGAACGGTAGACATTATTGCTAAGAGAGAAGATTTTAGAAAGAAACTCATATTTAAGGGTGCTTAATAACATAATTTGCGGGCAAGTAGTAAACTGCAATTTGGAATTTCACAGATGAATTAGAACATAAGATAGAAAGAATTAGTTTTCTGAAGAAAAAGAAGTGGATTTGAACAGAAGAAATAAATAAATTAAAAGTATCAAAAGAGATATTGCTCTTGAAAGTGCTGATGTGAAGATTTAACTGACTATCAAATGTATGTTTCTAGACATCCAGAAAGACTACATACTCTTGGGATTGTAGGAGAAAATATAACAACAGATTTTATTGAACTACATGGAGATAGATTGTTTAGAGATGATCCAGCAATAGTTGAGGACTTTGTGATTGATGGAAAAAGATTTATGATAATCGGACATCAAAAGGTAGAACAATGCAAGAAAAAGTTTTTAGAATGGAATATCATTAACCTAAGGATATAGAAAGGCTTTCAAGACTTATGAAATGGCTGAAAGATTTAGAATTGATTTTAACTTTTATTGACACACCAGGGCTTATCCAGGACTTGAAGCTGAAAAACATGGACAAGGAGAAGGCTATGGCAAGAAAACTTAATGGAAATGAGTGGAATAAAAACTCCCTATAATATCAGTTGTAATAGGTGAAGGAGGTTCAGGAGGAGCTAGTTTAGGAGCAGAGATAAAGTATTCATGCTTGAAAACTCTGTTTATTCTGTAATTTCACCAGAAGGATGTGCAGCAGTATTGTATAAAGATCCTAGAGAGTGGAAGAAGCAGCAAAATAATTTTAAAACTATCATCGCAAGTTTATTAGTTGGTTTAATAGATGGTATTATAGACGAAGTTTCAGGAGGAGCCTCGCACCTAAAGAAAACAGCCATTAATCTAAAAAGAGTGGTTTTAGGAACATTAGAAGAACTTGAAAAATTACCATTGATGAATTAGTAGAAAAAGATATGAAAAATTCAGACAAATGGAGTATTTTAATAGATAAGGTGGGTAAATGGATTAGCTATATTGACAAGTGGTGAGATGCACCTGAATGAATGTTGCTATAAGAGCAACAGCAAAAATTGCAGAATCTATGGTTTTGAAGTCTATGGAATAAGAAGAGGTATTTAGGAATGCTAAATGACGAGATATTCCTCATGACAGGTAGATTTGCATCAGGTATAATAGATAAAGGTGAACAGTCTTATTAACTGCACGTTGTGAAGAATTTAAAGAAGCAAGATTAGAGAAATTGCAGCAAAATAATTTAAGAAAAGAAAGGAATAAATTATTTAGTTGTTATAGTGAGATGGTTCATATCGGGAGCTTAACTCTTTTGATATAAAGAACATGGAATCAAAGTTGTAGGAATTCTGAACTATTGATAACGATATCTGTGGAACTGATTTTACTCTTGGTTTTGATAATTTGTTTCAAACACTATTTTAGATGCTATGTCAAAGATTAGAGATACCGCAACTTCTCGCTGAAAGAACAATTTTAGTTCAAGTATGGGAAGAAGAGCAGGAGATTTTAGTCTTCACGCTTGTATAGCAGGTGGTGGAGATGGAATAATGATACCGAAATGGATAATCCTATTGAAATGCTAGCATTATAGCTAAAAGAAAGAGACAGAACAAAACCGTATGATATAGTTTTAGTCTGAAGGTGTTAAATGTATTTGATATTGAAGAAACAAGAGACATATCAACAGTGAAATTAGATCTGTAGTGGACATATCCAAAGAGGAGGAACCTTCAGGACGGATAGAGTTCTAGCAAGTAGAATGGACAAAAGCAGTGGGAAGTTTTAAATAAAGGTGAAGCAGGAGTTATGGTTGAATTGAAAAGAATGAAATGGTAAACTCATCCACTTGAACAAGCTTGCTCTGTTGATAGAAGAAGTAGAGAAAAAGATTATGATTTAGCTATTTTATTGTCAAGATAAGTGAGAAAAGAGGTAAAATGATACTGTATTAGAATTAGTAAGAAAAAGAAAGAAGATCAAATTAAAAGAGAAACAGAAGACAATGATAGAAAAATAAGAGATACAGAAAAAGAGAATTACTTTCTAATTTGAAAGACACTTAAAAAGAAAGCATGTCTTATTCAGAAATTATTGATATTATAGAAAATACATGGGAATCTCGACTGAAAGATAGAGTAGACGATTATATAAATTAAAAATGCTGAACTTGGTAAAGAAAAGAAGAGAAATTAGCAAACAATAAAAGAATTTAAGAAGTCACTTATTAGGAGATAAATAATGCCAACTAAAAAGTTTTAGAGACTGATATTGGAATTTAATAAGTTACCAGGTGTTGGTCAAAAATCTGCAACGAGATATGCTTTTCATATACTAAATCAATCAGAAGAAGATGTTAAATTTTGTAGAAGCTTTTTAGCAGTAAAAGATAATGTTAAAAGATGCCTCATCTGTGGAAACTATTGTGAAAGTGACATTTGTAATATATGTTCTGATAATCAAGAAATCATAATATAATCTGTGTAGTAGAAGAAAGTAAAGATATTATGATTTTAGAAAACTACAAACAGAGGAGTCTACCATGTTTTAAATGGTAGACTTGATCCTTTAAAATGGGATAACCCAAATGAATTAAATATTAAATCTTTGATTGAAAGATTAGGAAAAGAAGATATAGAAGAAATAATCTAGCAACTAACCTTAATATAGAAGGAGAAACCACTGCATATGTATCTTGCCAAACCGATTAAAAATTTTGGTATAAAGATTACAAAGTTAGCTCAGTGGAATTCTATGGAGGAAACTAGAATTTTCTGATACTGCAACTCATCTCAAGAGCCTTAGATGATAGAGTTGAAATCTCCATAAGAAGAGATATTATGGAGGGAAAAACTTGTTTACAAAAAGGAATATATATGAATATGATATACATAAAGCTAATATATTCGCCTATTAGAGATGGGTGAGATATCTCAAGAGCAATATGATATGCTTAAAGATATTCCAAAAGATGAAAGATCTAAGTTTGTTGCAGCATTTTGAAAATTAGAAAAAGATAGCAGTTATGATTATAGAAAATATGTAGCCATAGTACTGAAAATTTAAAGCTCTTAATGACATAAAAGAAAGGATATTATTGAAATAGCTTTTGATGCTATATGGCTTGATAAAGAGAGTTAGCAATTTATGTTACAGAAAATATAAGGATTTATCTGTAAAAGAAAGGCTAGCTCTATCTTAGAAATTAAAAAGTTAAATTTTATTTTAATTCTGCTGATAATACTTTCTTTCAAAGAGGCTATTAGGACAAAAAGAAAAGTCCTTGGTTTGAGATAATAAAAAGAATATATGAGATTATCTGAACTGGGAGATAACAGTTTAACTGAATTTATAAATGATTTTAAAGAAAAGTATAAACAAAGCTTTTAGATGAAGAATTTTATAAAAGATTAATTCCAAAGATGGATAATCTTTGAAAATAATAGAAATACTATTTCATAAAAAGATGCTACTGCAAATCTGTAATAGCATCTTATTTTTTACAAAATTAAAAATATTGCTTTAATAGATATTTTATAAAACATATAAAATTATTTAATGTTATATCATTTTATATTGAAGTGCTTTGACGGCTTAGTATCAAGATAAGCAGCAGCTTTTTATAAATTATATGGATAGCTATCAACAGCTTCTCTCTATATATTTTTCTTCCATTTTTGCCATAAGATTATTTAATAAATTAGATCGTTTTCATCAATGTTATCGTCAATTTCGATATCAGAATCAGAACCATTCTTGATAAAATATCTTCTACTCTTTTAAAGAAAACTTCATCCCAATTTATATTTATTCTTTAGTCATTCTATTTGTTGAAATTGTACTTAGACTGTATAACATTTTCTAACTCCCTAATGTTACCAGGCCAAAGATATTGCATAAAAACTTCTTTCAACTTCTTTACCTAGACCTTTTATATTTTTATTTGATCTATTATAATAGTTTAAAAATTTTTGACTAAGAAGTAATATATCTCTTCTCTTTCTCTTAATGGAGAAAGTTCTAAATAAATTAAATTTAATCTATAATATAAAGTCTAATCTCATTTTTCCATTTTTATAATATCTTTTTGGATTTTCATTAGTAGTTGAAATGACTCTTACATCAACAGGAATATCCTTCACTCCACCAATTCTTCTAACAGTTTTTCTTGTAGGACTCTTAAAAGTTTAGCTTGTAATTCTATAGGTATAGAATTTATTTCATCGAAGTAATGTTCCTCCATTTGTTTGTTCAAATAGTCCCATTTTATTTGTAGCTCCAGTGAAAACCACCTTTTTTTCTGTTCCAAATAAAAATACTTTCAAATAAAGTTTCTGGTAAAGTAGTACAGTTTATTGCTATAAAAAGGGCTTTATCTTTCTTGAACTCCATAATGAGATAGCTTGACTTAAAAGTTCTTTACCTGTTCCAGTTTCTCCATAGATAAAAAACAGTAGCATCACTTTCAGTTGCTTTTTAGCTAACTCTATAGTTCTTTTTATTTTTAGGACATTCACCTATAATATCGTCAAAACTATATTTGCTACAACAAGAAAGATTTTCATCTATTTCATTATTTACAGTTTGTAATTTTTATCAATTCATCAGAAAGTTTTTATTTTTAGTTATATCTTTAGATATTTCTAAAGCACCCAAAATCTTTCCATTTACTTTTATAGGTAGAGTGGTATTTAAAGGCAATGATCTCTTTCCCATTTTTGTTTTGGTATCTTTGAATATTGTCTTTGATAGATATTCCTTTTTAGTGCTTTTTAAAAGTGTACTTTCTTCTTCAGGAATATCTTTTAAAAATACTTTCAAAATTTTTTTCCAATTATAACTTTTTTGCATCCATTCCTTCAATTTTTCCATATTATGGTTATATATTTGAGTAATGTTTTGGTCAACAAAATGAATACCTTCATTAATATTTGCTAATAACTCTTCTAAAAGTTTAATATAAATATCTTGATTCATACTATCACCAACCTATCTTTTTCCATAATTATAATCATTATTTTCTAATTTATGTCAAATAAAAATAAATATAAAATAGAAAAAAGTATATTGACAAAGATTAAAAATAAGGTAAAAATTACTTGGTAAAAATTGATATTCCGCTTTAATAAAAATTAAATGAATATCTTGAGGAGGAAAAAGATGAAAGAAAAATTAATCGAACTAGTGGAAAAACAATATCTAAGAACTGATATTCCACAATTCAAAGCTGGAGACACTATCGGAGTGTACTACAAGGTAAAAGAAGGAAACAAAGAAAGAGTTCAATTATTTGAAGGAGTTGTAATCAGAGTAAATGGTGGAGGAGTTGCAAAAACTTTCACTGTAAGAAAAGTTACAGCAGGAATTGGAGTAGAAAGAATAATCCCTGTAAATTCTCCAAATATTGACAGAATTGAAGTTCTAAAAGTAGGAAGAGTAAGAAGATCTAAACTTTACTACTTAAGAGGATTATCTGCTAAGAAAGCAAGAATCAAAGAAATAGTAAAATAAGAAAAATCAAAGCTGAGTTAATAAGACTCAGCTTTTATTTTTTAAATAATTTCATAATCAAGTTTTATTTTTAAAAGTTTTCTAGAATTTTTAAAAATTCGTCAGCAGGATATTTTTTCTGATTCTGAAATAATAGAATGAATTTTTCCACTACCTTGCATTTGGTATGATTTTTATATAGCTTAACTCAAACTATCAGCTGGATCATATAGTTTAGCTTCAGGTATTATTTTTGAAAGTAAGAAGATAAACCAAGGTAAATGAGTACTACTTAAAGTTATAGAATCTAATTTTACCATATTTTTCTTCACAAGTTTTTCATAAAATTTTTTATAGTATTTTCAGTTTTTTCTATATTATTTATAAAAATCCCACTTTTCAATAAGTTGAATTAAAGGTGAAGCATTTTTCTAAATGAAATTGTTTCTGAAAAATCTCCAACTTCTTTTTATATATTCTTGCAATTCTGAAACTATCAATCATTACTTTTAGCACCAATGATAAGAGTATTTTTCTTTTTGTCATTTTATAACATCTTTTAATGGGGATAGATTCCTATGACATTATCTTTATTTTTATTTTGTCAAGAACAGTTATACTTGGTGCATTTGAAGCAAGTACTATAAAAGCTAGCACCTTTTTCTAAAAAGAAATCAACAGAATCTCAATAATATTTCTTAATTCCTCAGTAGTTTTAGTACCATAGGAAAACTTTTTCTATCAGCAAAATAAATGATATCTTGTAGGATAAGCTTTTTAATTGCTTCCACAATAGCATAACTTCCAAGTCCAGCATCAAAAACAGCAATAGCTTTATTCATCAACTCCTCTCACATTTTATTTTTATATTATAACAAAAATACAGAAAAAAATAAATAGCATAAAGAAAAATCTAATAAAATAATCCTTTTAAAATGAATGAAAAATGAAAGATTTAAAAATTTTTGTTGACAAAGTTTATAAAAGATGTTATATAATCGATGTCAATGAGACAAGGACATTAGCAACAGAATAGAGAAAAGACAAAAAGCAACCATAAATTTTGGTGTTAAAATAAAATAGCAAAAATTGAGCTTATTAAAAAGATTGAACGAAGAGTTTGATCCTGGCTCAGGATGAACGCTGACAGAATGCTAACACATGCAAGTCTACTTGAACTTCGGTTTGGGTGGCGGACGGGTGAGTAACGCGTAAAGAACTTGCCTCACAGTTAGGGACAACATTTGGAAACGAATGCTAATACCTGATATTATGATTTTAGGGCATCCCTAAGATTATGAAAGCTATATGCGCTGTGAGAGAGCTTTGCGTCCCATTAGCTAGTTGGAGAGGTAACGGCTCACCAAGGCGATGATGGGTAGCCGGCCTGAGAGGGTGAACGATCACAAGGGACTGAGACATCACCTTACTCCTACGGGAGGCAGCAGTGGGAATATTGGACAATGACCAAAAGTCTGATCCAGCAATTCTGTGTGCACGATGACGTTTTTCTGGAATGTAAAAGTGCTTTCAGTTGGGAAGAAAAATGACGGTACCAACAGAAGAAGTGACGGCTAAATACGTGCCAGCAGCCGCGGTAATACGTATGTCACAAGCGTTATCCGGATTTATTGGGCGTAAAGCGCGTCTAGGTGGTTATGTAAGTCTGATGAAAATGCAGGGCTCAACTCTGTATTGCGTTGGAAACTGCATGACTAGAGTACTGAGAGGTAAAGCGGAACTACAAGTGTAGAGGTGAAATTGCGTAGATATTTTGTAGGAATGCCGATGGGGAAGCCAGCTTACTGGACAGATACTGACGCTAAAGCGCGAAAGCGTGGGTAGCAAACAGGATTAGATACTCTGGTAGTCCACGCCGTAAACGATGATTACTAGGTGTTGGGGTCGAACCTCAGCGCCCGTCTAACGCGATAAGTAATCCGCCTGGGAGTACGTACGCAAGTATGAAACCCGAAAGGAATTGACGTGGGACCCGCACAAGCGGTGGAGCATGTGGTTTAATTCGACGCAACGCGAGGAACCTTACCAGCGTTTGACATCTTAGGAATGAGACAGAGATGTTTCAGTGTCACTTCGGTGAAACCCTAAAGACAGGTGGTGCATGGCTGTCGTCAGCTCAAAATCGTGAGATGTTGTTAAGTCCCGCAACGAGCGCAACCCTTTCGTATGTTACCATCATTAGTTGGGGACTCATGCGATACTGCCTGACGATGAGCAGGAGGAAGGTGGGGATGACGTCAGTCATCATGCCCCCTTATACGCTGGGCTACACACGTGCTACAATGGAGTACAGAGAGTCGCAAAGCCGCGAGGTGGAGCTAATCTCAGAAAAACTATTCTTAGTTCGGATTGTACCTGCAACCCGAGTACATGAAGTTGGAATCGCTAGTAATCGCGAATCAGCAATGTCGCGGTGAATATCGTTCTCGGTCTTGTACACCGCCCGTCACACCACGAGAGTTGGTTGCACCTGAAGTAGCAGGCCTAACCGTAAGGGAGGATGCTCCGAGGGTGTGATTAGCGATTGGGGTGAAGTCGTAACAAGGCATCCGTACGGGAACGTGCGGATGGATCACCTCTTTCTAAGGAGATATGTCTTTTCTATTCTATTGGTAATGTTCTTAGAACATTGCTACTGAACATTGAAACTATATAGTAGAACAAACAAGAAAAATTAACTCTAACAATTTCTAGAGTTAGCTGTCAAAAATAGGTTAAAATAATTAAGGCACACAAAGGATGCCTAGGTAGTAAGAGCCGATGAAGGACGTGGTAAGCTGCGATAAGCCTCAGATAAGTTGCAATCGAACGTAAGAGTCTAGGATTTCTGAATGGAGCAATCTATTAAGATGGGAGTCTTAATAGAAAGAGGAACCGCGTGAACTGAAACATCTATAACACGAGGAAAAGAAAGTAAAACGATACCCAAAGTAAGCGGCGAGCGAAATGGGTCAGTTTCAAACCTTTAAATATGTCAAGGATACAGCTGTTGTATTTAAGGGGTTGAGGGACAGAGTAGAAGAACTGTAAGATATTCAATATAGTGTATTGATGAATTGGAATTGCCTGAAAGGCGAAACTGTAGAAGGTGAAAGTCCTGTACAAGTAAATCTCACACATATAACTCTGCTCCCAAGTAACATGGAACACGAGGAATTCTGAGAATCTGTGAGCACCATATCTCATAAGGCTAAATACCTTTTACCAACCGATAGCGCATAGTACCGTGAGGGAAAGGAGAAAGAACCCTGAGGGGAGTGAAATAGAACCTGAAATTGTGTGCTTATGCGGTCAGAGCCAGTACGGTGATGGCGCCTTTTGGAGAAAGTGATCCCTCGAGTTACGTTAAACGGCGAGGTTAGCATAACGGAGCCGAAGGGAAAACCAAGTCTTAATAGGGGCGATTTAGTCGCTTTGGCGTAGACGCGAAACCTGGTGATCTAAACCTGTCCAGGATGAGCTGTGGTAAGACACAGTGGATAGCTCCTAACCCACCGCCGCTGAAAAAGTTGGGGATGAGGTAGGTTTAGGGTGAAAAAGCCAATCGAACCAGGAGATAGCTCGTCTCTCCGAAATGCATCTAGGTGCAGCCTGAGTGTTCAATTATGGGGTAGAGCACTGAATGATCTAGGGTCGCTGCTTACTGAAAACTCAATCAAACCCAGTACCATATTCGAGCTCAGGAGTGAGACTATGGAGTTAACTCCATTGTCGAAAGGGAAACAACCCAGACCACCAGCTATCATACCTTAATTATACCTAAGGGAAAGGAGGTGAGATCTACAAACAACTCAGGAGGTTGGCTTAGAAGCAGCCATACCTTTAAAGAGTGCGTATAGCTCACTAGTCGAGAGTCCTGCGCCGACAATGTAACGGGCTAAGTTATAAAACCAGGCTGTGGAATCCGTAAGGATTGGTGGTAGAGAGCGTTCTGTAGGCCGTTGAAGGAGAAGGGTAACCGACTCTGGAGGTATCAGAAGTGAGAATGCAGGAATATAGAAGGCGAGAAAGGGGGCGAGAACTCGCCGGAAGACCGAGTTTTGAGGTAAGCTTTGTCTTCCTGAGTAAGCCGTAACCCAGCCCAGGCTATATAATGCGTAGGCGAATGGAAAACAGATTAATATTTCTGTGCCAGTCAGTATATTGTGATGGAGGGACGAAGGGCACAGTGCGGACGAACGAAGTGTCCGTAGAAGTATGGTGGATGACTTGATAGGTAAATCCATTGAGTTATATCTGAGGTATGATATAGTCGTAAGATGAATGTGCAAATCCCACACTGCCAAGAAAAAGCTTCTATCGTTAACATTTGACTGCCTGCGTACTGCAAAACGGCGACAGGTGGTCAGATGAGAAATCTATAGGGCGACAGGCTAACCTCGTTAGGAACTCTGCAAATAACTCGCAACTTCGGAGAGAAGAGGAGCCCTCGGTGTTAGTATCCATGCGTTACAAAGCACTCGAGGGTCGCAGTGAAGAGGCTCAAGCAACCGTTTAACAAAAAACAGTCTATGCTAAGCTGGAAGGCGATGATATGGGCTGGACACCCGCCCAGTGCTGGAAGGAAGAGGAGGAGTGAGAGCTCCGAATTGAAGCCCTCAGTGAACGGCGGCCGTAACTATACTCATCCCAGGTAGCGAAATTCCTTGTCGGCAAGTTCCGACCCGCACGAATGGTGTAATGATTTGAGCGCTGTCTTGACGGGAGGCCTGGTGAAATTGTATCTGGTGAAGATACCGGTTACCTGTGTAGGACGGAAAGACCCCATGGAGCTTTACTGTAGCTTGGTATTGGGTTTTGGCATTGCATGTATAGGATAGTTGGGAGACTGTGATGATATGGCGCTAGCTGTATCGGAGTCATCGGTGGAATACCAACCATTCAATGCTGAAATTTAATCTGTGGTTTGTAGCCACGGAGACAGTGCTAGGTGGGCAGTTTGATCAGCGGTCGCCTCCTGAAAGAGTAACGGAGGTTCGTGCCAGCTCTCAGGTTGATGGAAATCAACCATAGAGTGCAATGGCATAAAGAGAGCTTGACTGCAAGACTGACGGGTCGAGTAGATGGTGCATGGACATAGTGATCCGGCGATTCCGAATGGAAGGGTCGTCGCTCAACGGATAAAAGCTACCCTGGGGATAACAGGCTGATCCTACCCGAGAGTCCATATCGACGGTAGGGTTTGGCACCTTGATGTCGGCTCACTCGCATCCGCTGGAGAAGGTCTCAAGGTTGGGCTGTTCGCCCATTGTGGCAGTACGTGAGCTGGGTCTCAGAACGTCGAGACAGTGCTCCTATCTCCCTATCCACTGTAGGCGTTAGAATATTGAGAAGACCCAGTCCTCAGTACTGAGAGCACCGATGGACAAACCCTCTGATGTACCAGTTGTCACGCCAGTAGCACAGCTGGGAAAGTCACGTTTGGAATAGATAACCGCTGAAAGCATCTAAGCGGAAACCAACTCTCAAGATAAGTATTCTTAAGATACCTCTGAGCCTAGGAGGTTGATAGGTTGTGTAAGTGCAGCAACGCATTTAGCTGACCAATACTAATTATCGAAGTTTTAATCTAAGTTTGTTTTACTATATGTTTGGCAGCTCAGACTTTGCACATAATACAAAGATTATGTGATACAATATATATGCTTGGTGAGTATAGATATGGGGGTACAACTCAGTTGCTATTCCGAACCTGCAGTTAAGCTCCATATACGCTGATGGTACTTGGCTGGAAGCGGCCTGGGAGAGTATGGATTTGCCAAGCAATTGTTAGCCTTAGCTCAGTCGTAGAGCATGCGGCTAGCCAACCGCAGCGTCAATGG
>BNJU01003682.1_pt1 | contig 88321 bp, 106 predicted proteins | sample 8539281 | NCBI WGS metagenome assembly BNJU01 (sample SAMD00202456, study PRJDB9452) | human saliva metagenome | isolation source: human saliva | place: Japan
ACAAATGGTATGATATGTACATCTTTGTAAACTACTCTCTTGATGCCGACAATAATTTGGCTCTCAAATTTGATAAGAAATAAAATAAACATATTGACGAATCTGTACTTTGTGGTATAATGATATAGATTTTGAATTTCACAACCGGAGGGAGGTTAGATCTTAGATGTCAAACGTGATTGTGAAAGAAAACGAGAGTCTTGACAGTGCACTTAGAAGATTTAAAAGAAATTGTGCTAAGGCAGGCATTCAACAAGAAATTCGTAAGAGAGAGCATTACGAGAAGCCAAGCGTAAGACGTAAGAAAAAGTCTGAAGCAGCTAGAAAGCGTAAGTTTAATTAATTGCGTGTTTTCACAACCTCGGTCATTTGACCGGGGTTTTCTTTTTAAACAGATAATTTTAAGGAGAAAATATTGAGCATTATTGAAAATATTATAGATATACCTATGGAGCATGAAAGGAATGTCTGCGGCGAGTTTGACGTATATTTAAAGAAGATTGAGAGAACTCTTAAGGTCAGCATGATTGCCAGAGACGGAAGCATAAAGATAATAGGACCTAAAGCCTATGTGGACAAGGCAAAGTCGGTATTTAACAATCTTATAGAACTTTCAAAAAGAGGGCAATCAGATTACAGAGCAGAACGTGGATTATGCACTTTCATTGTCATTTACATTAGAAGACGACAAGATACTTGAGATAGATCAGGATGTGATAGCCAGAACTGATTTTGGGTAAGCCTATAAAGCCGAAGACTTTGGGTCAGAAGCAGTATGTGGATCTTATAAGAAACAAGATGATAGTCTTCGGTGTAGGACCTGCCGGTACGGGTAAGACATATTTGGCTATGGCCATGGCGATACAGGCTTTTAAAGACGGTGCCGTAAACAGGATTATTCTTACAAGGCCCGCTATTGAGGCCGGAGAGAAGCTCGGATTTTTGCCGGGAGATCTGCAAAGTAAGATAGATCCGTATCTGAGGCCGCTTTATGACGCGCTGTATCAGATAATGGGTGCGGACAGCTTTTTGCACAATCAGGAAAAAGGTCTTATAGAGGTGGCGCCTCTTGCATATATGAGAGGTAGAACCCTTGATAATGCTTTTATAATACTTGATGAAGCACAAAATACCACTCCGGCACAGATGAAGATGTTCCTTACAAGAATAGGTTTCGGCTCAAAGGTGATAGTGACGGGAGATCAGAGCCAGAAGGATTTGCCGCAGGGGCAGACATCGGGACTTGATATTGCGCTGAAAATACTTAAGAATATCGATGATATAGGTGTTTGTATGCTTACAAATAAGGATGTTGTTCGTCATCCTTTGGTACAAAAGATTGTAGAAGCCTATGATATATATGAAAAGAAAAATATGTCAAAGGATAAGGAAGATAAAAAAAGATTTAGAAGATAAGCCTTTAGGCTTTGGCGAGGGAGTATGACTATAGAGATAAGCTATGAGTCTGAGAAAAAACTTGATATACCGTATGAAGATATAGTAAACAAGATGGTGGTATCTGCGCTTGACTTTGAAAATTGTCCTTATGAAGCCGAGGTTTCGGTGACTTTTGTGGACGATGAAGAGATAAGGAAGATAAACAGTGAATACAGAGGAATTGATAAGTCTACAGATGTTTTATCATTTCCTTTTAACGAGTTTGAAATCCCCGGAAACTTTGATAATATTGAAGAGAGCGTGGATGCCTTTAATCCTGAGACCGGTGAGCTGCTGCTTGGTGATATTATACTTTCCACAGATCATATAAAAGAGCAGGCTATAGAATACGGTCACAGTGAGACCAGAGAACTTGCATTTTTGGTGGTACACTCAATGCTTCATCTTATGGGGTATGACCATATGGTGGATGAAGACAGAGTGATTATGGAAGAAAGACAAAGAAAAATTTTGGAGCTTGAAGGGATTAGCAGATAATGCCGGGTTAAAAAGACAAAGAGTAGATCTAATAATTTTTTGGTTCAGGGAGCCATATTGGCTGTAGCAGGAATACTTGTAAGACTGATAGGACTTGCGTATAGAGTTCCGCTTCTTAGAATTATAGGAAGTGAAGGTATGGGGATATTATTCCACAGCATACAATCTATATGCAATCATTCTTTTGTTGTCCTCATATTCATTGCCGCTTGCGGTAAGCAAGATGGTTTCGGCAAGGATTGCAAAGAATGAATACAGGAATGCCGGAAAGATACTTAGAGCGGCTTTAATCTATGCAACTATAGTAGGCGGAATAGGATTTCTGTGTAGTATTTTTCGGTGCGGATTATTTTGCAAGCAGTCTGTATCGGATGCCTTTGGCAAAGTATGCGCTGAAGAGCCTTGCTCTACCATATGGATAATGGCTTATCTTGGAGTACTTTCGCGGATATTTCCAAGGACATTCCACCATGGTGCCTACAGCGGTTTCACAGATTTTTGAACAGATAATAAATGCGGCGGTATCTGTAGGAGCAGCATACTATTTGTGTGAGATGGCGATAAAGGGTGCAAAGGGAAATGATGTAAAGGCGGCTTACGGTGCGGCGGGAGGTACTATAGGTACAGGTGCAGGTACTGTAGCAGCTCTTTTAATAATGTTTGTATTCCTGTTTTTGACCGCCGGTAAAAGGCGTAAGAGTCTTAGAGAGGACAAGGCTTCAAAAAGAGAGCTTTTTCACATATTACAAAGGTGCTTATGCTTACTGTTATACCTGTTATAGCTTCTACAGCAATTTACAATATAAACTCTGTACTTGACGGTATGGTTTTCGGACAGAGTATGAAGGCGCTGGGTCTTGAGTATGAGACTTCAAGGCTTTACGGTATATATACCGGAGGGATACCTTGTGCTTGTAAATGTGCCTGTAGCTATAGCGAATGCAATGTCGTCTTCTTTGATTCCTACCGTATCAAGAAGCTTTTTCGGAGGCGATAAGGGAGATGTGAACTCAAAGATTTCTATGGTAATCAGATTTGCAACCATAGTAAGTTTTCCCGTGTGCAATAGGTCTGGCGGTGGTTTCGGTACCTGTTATGGGAATACTGTTCAATTCTGCCGATGATGCGGTACTGGCTTCATATCTTATGATTATAGGTTCGGCCGTAGTGGTGCTTTATTCTATATCTACAGTTACAAATGCTATATTACAGGGTACCAATCTTATCAACAAACCTGTAAAGAATGCGGCCATATCGCTTGTTATTCATTTTATTGTCTTGTATATATTATTGTTTGCGTTTAAGTCAAATGTAATAGGATTGGTATTCGGGAATATGGTATTCGCACTGTCTATGTGCATATTGAATGCAAGAAGTATAAAGAAGAACTTATACTACAGGCAGGAAGTTATAAAGACATTTTTGATGCCTTTTATCTGTGCCGGTATTATGGGAATAGCTGTGTATATGGCATATGCAGGACTTAGAATGTTTACACAGAGTAGGGCTTTGCTTACAATGATACCTGTAGCGGTAGGTGTTCCGGTATATGCGATACTTTTGATAGGTACAAGGACAATCTCAAAGAATGAGATATTGCAGATGCCGAAGGGCAAAAAGTTGGTAAGTATTTTACAGAAAGTCAGGCTTTTGAAATGAAAGTTGGGATTATTGGCGGTGGAGCAGCAGGTATAATGTCTGCTCTATTTGCGTGTAAGGGAAAGAATGAAGTTACGGTCATAGAACACAATGACAAGCTTCTAAAGAAGATACTGTCAACCGGAAACGGCAAATGTAATTTTACAAATACAAGAATGGAAGCTGCAAATTTTCACAATAATTATAAAGTGATTGAATTTACAGACAGATTCAGCCGTTTTGATACAATAAAGTTTTTTAACAGTATCGGAGTGGTGGAGTACATCAGAGACGGATATGTTTATCCGGCTTCAGAGCAGGCCGCTTCCATAAGAAATGCGCTTTTGATGGAGCTTGACAGATATGATGCGGATATACTTTTAAATACATATGTGAAGGATATAAAACTGTCTGAGAACGGATTTTTTGTAGATGTATGTGATTCACAAAAAAAGATAAGTAAGCTGTATTTTGATAAGCTTATAGTGGCGACAGGGCTTAAGGCGGCGCCTAAGCTTGGGAGTGACGGTTCTTTTTTTACCTGTACTTGATAAGCTGAATATAAAGTATAGACCTCCTTTGCCGGCACTATGCGGTATTAAGCTTGATGATAAGCTCTTTTTTAAGATGACATCAGGGGTCAGGGCAAAGGGTGAAATATCTGTATATTGTGATAATAAAAAGATTGCCGGAGACTTCGGAGAACTGCAGTTTGCTGACAGCGGTATTTCGGGTATCCCTACCTTTCAGGTGAGCAGATATGTAAGTAAACTGCTTTATGAAAGAAAAAGTGTAAGTGTAAGGCTTGATATGTTCTCACATATCGGGGATATAGAAAAGATACTTAACAGCAGAAGAAATATACCTTCATTTATTACAATGGAGGACCTTGGCAACGGGCTTATAAACAGTAAGCTTTGGCTTGGAATACTTGAAGCTGCCAAGATCTCTCCTGAGATGAAAATAAAAAAGATTGATAAAAAAAGCTTTGACAAACTTATTTTACTTTGTAAGAAGCTTGATTTTAAAGTAAAGGCAAGCGGTGATTTTGACAAGGCACAGGTATGTACGGGAGGAATTCCTATAAAGGATGTGGATGAAAATCTGATGCATAAGTCTGTAAAGAATCTGTACTTTGCAGGTGAAATACTTGATGTGGACGGAATATGCGGAGGCTATAATCTGCAGTGGGCATGGACATCGGGTTATATAGCAGGAAACGGATTATAAGGGTGAGAATATGTTACATATAAATTCTTTGCAACTGGGTGTACATCATGATGAAAATGATTTGAGAAAAAAGATAGCGAAGACTGTCGGTTGCAATATAGATGAGATAAAGAATATAGAAATAAAAAAGAGATCTGTAGATGCAAGAAAAAAGCCTGAAATCTTTTATTCTTATTCTATAGATGTAAGTGTTTGCAATGAAGAGAAGTATTTAAAAAGAAATAAAAGCTTAAGCCTTGCAAAGCCTGTAATATATGCCTATAAGGATGCAAAAGTGCTGAAAGCGGATGATATTAAAAGACCTGTAGTGGCGGGCTTCGGTCCGGCAGGTATATTTGCGGCACTCTTACTGGCTAAAAACGGGTTAAAACCTATAGTAATAGAGCGCGGTGAATGTGTGGAGGAAAGAAAAGAAAGTGTGGACAGGTTCTGGAATGAGGGCAAGTTGAATCCGGAATCGAATGTTTCATTCGGTGAAGGCGGTGCAGGTACATTCTCAGACGGCAAGTTAAACACCTTGGTAAAGGACACTTTCGGAAGAAATAAGTTTGTACTTGAGACCTTGGTGGAATACGGGGCTCCTAAGGAGATACTTTATGACAACAAGCCGCATATAGGAACCGATCTTTTGACTGGGTATAGTTAAGTCAATCAGAGAAGAGATAATAAGACTTGGAGGAGAAGTAAGATTTGATACCAAGCTTATAGATATAGAGGATATAAACAAAAAAAGTAAGCATATAAAGGTATTAAATACAAAGACAAATCAGACGGAAGATATACCTTGTGAAGATATAATTTTGGCACTCGGACACAGTGCAAGAGATACTTTTAAGCTGTTAAAAGACCTTAATATTTATATGGAACCTAAGGCTTTTGCACTGGGAATAAGAGTTTCACATTCACAACATCTTATAGACGTATCACAGTACGGGAAAAAGGAAGCGGCATTTTTATCGCCGGCACCGTATAAGCTTACATTCAGATCAAGCTTTGACAGAGGTGTGTACTCATTTTGTATGTGCCCCGGAGGATTCATAGTGAATGCTTCCACAGAAGGTGAAAGAATTGCCGTAAACGGTATGAGCTACCATAAAAGAGACTCGGGTGAAGCCAATTCGGCCATAATTGTAAGTGTATCTGAAGAAGACTTTGACAAATATGGCGACAAGGACGACCCTCTAAAGGGAATAGAGTTTCAAAGGCGACTTGAGGAAAGTGCGTATAAGATGGGAGAAGGCAAAGTACCTGTACAAAGACTGGTGGATTTCTTAGACGGTGTGGAAAGTAAGGACTTTGAAACTGAAGACCTTAAGATAAAGGGAGCCACAAAGATATCAAGAGTTGACAAGCTTTTCCCTACGGAAATCTATGAGAGTATGAAAGAGGCTTTTAAAGATTTTGACAGGAAGATAAAAGGCTTTATAAATGAGGACGCCTATGTGGCGGCTATAGAGTCAAGGACTTCATCTCCGGTAAGAATAAGCAGAAACGAGGTGCTTGAATCAAATATTGCAGGCATATACCCTTGCGGTGAGGGTGCAGGATATGCAGGCGGTATAATGAGTGCGGCTATGGACGGGCTTAAGGTGGCCGAAAGAATTATTGAGAGTTACAAGGAGCTGTAATGGATATAAGAAAAAAAGTAAGAGATGCCAAAAGGATTGTTATAAAGATAGGTTCTTCAAGTATCACACACAGTGAGACAGGTGAGCTTAATCTTTCAAAGATAGAAAAACTTATAAGGCGGATAGCCGATTTGAAGGGAGCAGGTAAGGAGGTAATACTTGTTTCATCAGGTGCTATTGCAACAGGCAGACATTCACTCGGAATAAACGAAAAGCCGTCAACTCTATGTGAGAAGCAGGCGCTTGCCGCAATCGGTCAGGCCAGACTTATAATGGAATACAGAAAGCTTTTTTCAGAGTACAGTATCAGAATAGCACAGATTTTGATGACAAAGACCACTATCACGGATGATACTTACCGTGACAATGCAAAGGCTACATTTACACAGCTTTTGGCATACGGGGCGGTGCCTATAGTCAATGAAAACGATACTATTTCAACATATGAGATACAGTTCGGAGACAATGACAGACTTTCCGCTTTGGTAAGCGCATTGACTGAAGCCGACCTTTTGATACTTTTATCTGATATTGACGGATTGTATACAGACGACCCGAATACAAATAAGGATGCAAAGTTTATCGACTATGTGGACGATGTTGACAAATATATGAGTATGGGTAAGTCCACTTCAAAGTCAAATCTTGGAACAGGCGGAATGTATACAAAGCTTTTGGCGGCACAGATTGCCACCAATTCAGGATGTGATATGGTAATTGCAAGTGCAAGCGATATGAGTATAATAGAAAATATTGCAAAAGGGTGAAAAAATAGGAACATATTTTCCAGCTAAACAAAATAAGGATTTTGATTGGCTGAATTGTTTGGAATAAGAGGTGAAAGATGGATAATATAAAGATTGACAGAATAAATACATTGGCACATAAACAAAAGAGTGTAGGTCTGACTGAGGAAGAAAAAAAGGAACAGGCCGAGCTTAGAAAAGAATATTTGGAGGCTGTAAAAGAAAACTTAAGACAAAGCCTTAATAATGTGTCAATAAAGGAAGCCGACGGCAGTATTACAGACCTTGGTAAAAAGTTCGGAAATAAAAATGACTAAGAAAGATGCTAGAGAACTTTTACTTAAAAAAAGGAATTCACTTACAAAAGAGGAAGTACAAGTTGCAAGTGAAAGCATTATAAAAGATATTGACTCTATATTAAAAGAGTCAAAAGATACAGTGGTGCTCGGATTTATGCCGCTTGGAAATGAAATAGATTTAAGGCCGCTGTTTGAAAAGATTCTAAGCGGATATTATAAGGAAAATTACAATATAGATATAGCTTTGGGGCTTCCAAGAGTCTGCGGAAAGGATATGAAGTTTTTCAGAGTATACTCACTTGACAATCTTGAAAGGTCAAAGTTCGGAATACTTGAGCCAAGCCTTTCATGTGAAGAGATTATTCCAAAAGGCGCAAAGGTATTGGTGCCGCTTATCGGCTTAAATAAGCACGGTAAAAGGCTCGGCTTCGGTGCCGGCTACTATGACAGATATTTCGGCTTACACAGTGAGAATACACTTATAGGACCGGTATATGATTTTCAGACCGATATAGACTTTGAAGCAAATGAGTATGATATTGTGATGGACCATATTTTAAAAGCAAGATAGAAAGAGGATTATGGAGAATTTAATACCTACAGAGGAACCTTTAAGACAGGAATATTTCATGTCTGAGGTCAATGATATAATACACGCAGGGGCGATAGACAAGGGGAGATACCCTACATATAAGGTGGTCACTTTCGGATGCCAGATGAATGCAAGAGATTCCGAAAAGCTCTCGGGAATACTTAGCGGAATAGGATATATAGAAGTTGAGAATGAAGAGGATGCCGACCTTGTACTGTTTAATACCTGTACGGTAAGAGAAAATGCAAATGACAGACTTTACGGCAGAGTGGGACAGTTAAAAAAGAGCAAGGAAAAAAATCCCGATATGATCATAGGTATCTGCGGATGTATGATGCAGGAAGCCGAAGAGGTGGAGAAAATTAAAAAATCCTACCGCCATGTGGACCTTGTATTCGGAACACACAATATTTATAAGCTCGCAGAGATACTTTTCGATCATCTTAAGACCAAAAAACAGGTTGTGGATGTAATGGAAAGTGCAGATATGATTGTGGAAAAGCTTCCGAACAAGAGACAGTTTTCTTTCAAATCAGGTGTCAACATTACATTCGGATGCAATAATTTTTGCAGCTACTGTATAGTGCCTTATGTAAGAGGCAGGGAGAGATCAAGAAAGCCTGAGGAAATAATAGATGAGATAAAGGGCCTGGTGGCCGACGGAGTAAAGGAAGTTATGTTGCTCGGGCAGAATGTGAACTCATACGGTAAGGGGCTTGATGAAAAGACAAACTTTGCAATGCTTTTGGATGAAGTTTCAAAAATAGAGGGACTTGAGAGATTAAGATTTATGACTCCTCATCCCAAGGACCTTTCAGATGAGGTCATAGAGGTGATGAAGAATAATAAAAAGATATGTAAGCATCTTCATTTGCCGCTGCAATCGGGAAGTTCTTCAATTTTGAAAAAGATGAACAGAGTTTATACCAAAGAAGGATATCTTGATTTGGTAAAAAGAATAAAGGCGGCTATCCCCGATATTTCTCTTACAACAGATATTATTGTAGGATTCCCGGGAGAAACTGAAGAAGACTTTCTTGACACTTTGGATGTGGTAAAGGAAGTCAGATATGACTCCGCATTCACATTCATATATTCAAAGCGTTCGGGAACGCCTGCTGCAAAGATGGAGGATCAGATAGATCCTAAGGTCATTAAGGACAGATTTGACAGACTTTTAAAGACCGTTCAGGATATAGCGGCGGAAAATACAAAGAAAAATGAAGGAAAATGTATGCCTGTTTTGGTAGAGGGAGAGGATGAGCATCTTGAAGGATATCTTACAGGAAAGCTTGAAAACAACCTGACCGTACATTTTAAGGGCGGTAAAGACTGATAGGTGAAATTGTGGATGTTTTCCTTGATGAGGCAAAAGGCTTTTACTATATGGGGCATATACAGACAAGTGAGGAATAAATGGCACTATCTCCAATGATGTCAAAGTATCTGGAGACTAAGGACGAGTATCCGGATTGTATACTTTTTTATCGCCTAGGCGATTTTTATGAAATGTTTTTTGATGATGCGACTATGGTGGCAAAGGAGCTTGAACTTACACTTACAGGTAAGGACTGCGGGCTTGAAGAGAGAGCTCCTATGTGCGGTGTGCCTTATCATGCGGCGGAAACTTATATAAACAGACTTGTGCAAAACGGACATAAGGTGGCTATAGCCGAGCAGATGGAAGACCCTAAGCTTGCAAAGGGGCTTGTAAAAAGAGAGGTCGTAAGGATTGTAACTCCGGGTACCATAACAAGCAGCGGAGTACTTGCAGATGATAAGAACAATTATATCATTTCGATATTTTATATTGATGAGAGATTCGGGCTTAGCATATGTGATATATCTACAGGCGATTTCTTTGTTACGGAGCTTGTTACAAGCAGAGAACTCTTTGATGAGATACAAAAGTATCAGCCTACCGAGATTATATGTAATCACGCCTTTGAAATCAGCGGTATTTCACTTGATGAGTTGAAGAAAAAATACAATATAACAATAACTTCGCTTGACAATTCATACTTCAGTGAAAAAAGCGGTATTGATATATTAAAGAAGCATTTCAAAGTATCAAGTGTTGAAGCACTGGGACTTTCGGAGTTTTTAGATGCAACCATAGCTTCAGGTGCTATGCTTAAGTATCTCTATGAGATGCAAAAAAGCTCATGTGCACAGATAGTGAGTATATCCGCCTATAAAAACGGCGATTATATGATTGTGGATACAAGCTCAAGGAGAAATCTTGAACTTGTAGAGACTATGAGAGAAAAAAAGAAAAACGGCTCCTTGCTCGGTGTACTTGATAAGACAAGTACGGCAATGGGTGCCAGAATGCTCAGAAGCTTTCTGGAGCAGCCGCTTATAAACAGAGAGAGAATACTTAACAGACAGGAAGCCGTAGCCGAGCTTTTTGACAGATATATAGACAGAGAGGAGTTAAGAGAGTATTTAAACCCCGTCTATGACCTTGAAAGACTTATGGCAAGGGTTGTGACAAAGAGTGCAAACACAAGAGACCTCTTGTCGCTGTCATCTTCCATGAAGATGATCGCTCCGATAAAGGAAGTTTTAAATACCTGTACATCGGGTGAGATAGTAAAGATAAATGAAGGCCTTGATAAACTTGAGGATATTACAGATATTATAGACAGGTCCATAAATGAGGACAGTCCGCTTTCACTGAAAGAAGGAAATATAATAAATACAGGTTACAATGCCGAGATAGATAAGCTCAGGCAGGCAAAGACGGAAGGTAAGAACTGGCTGGCTTCGCTTGAGGCGGATGAAAAGGAAAAGACCGGTATTAAAAACCTTAAGATAAAGTACAATAAAGTCTTCGGATATTATTTTGAGGTAACCAATTCGTTTAAAGATATGGTGCCTGACTACTTTGTGAGAAAGCAGACACTTACAAATGCGGAAAGATATACTACAGACAAGTTGAAGGAACTTGAAAATATAATTCTCGGTGCCGAGGACAAGTTAAACAATTTGGAGTATGAGGTGTTTGTAGAGGTAAGAGATATTGTTGCAGGCAATGTAAACAGAATACAGTCAAGTGCCAAGTCGCTTGCGTATATTGACGCGATATGTTCACTTGCAACAGTTGCATACAACAATAATTATATAAGACCTCAAATAAATACCAACGGAGTTATAGATATAAAAGACGGCAGGCATCCTGTGGTTGAAAGTATGTTAAATGATGATTCGTTTATTGCAAATGATACATATCTTGATCAGAATAAGAAGAGAATGTCTATAATTACAGGACCGAATATGGCAGGTAAGTCAACTTATATGAGACAGACGGCTCTTATATGTATGATGGCTCAGATAGGAAGCTTTGTACCTGCAAGTCAGGCAAGCCTATGTGTATGTGACAGGATATTTACAAGAGTGGGGGCTTCGGACGACCTTGCAAGCGGTCAGTCCACATTTATGGTGGAGATGACGGAGGTTGCAAATATTTTACGAAACGCCACAAGAAATTCTTTGGTTATTTTGGATGAGATAGGAAGAGGTACATCGACCTTTGACGGACTTGCTATCGCATGGGCGGTGGTGGAGCATATCTCAAATACAAAGCTGATAGGCGCAAAGACTCTTTTTGCAACACATTACCATGAACTCTCGGAGCTTGAGGGTACAATGCCCGGAGTAAACAACTACTGTATCCTGGTCAAGGAAAGAGGAGACGATATAGTATTCTTAAGAAAGATAGCTGCAGGTGGCGCGGATAAGAGCTACGGAATACAGGTTGCCAAGCTTGCGGGTGTGCCTGACAGTGTGACTGAAAGGGCGAAGGAGCTTATAGAGGAACTTTCAAGTGCGGATATCGCCACAAGGGCAAGAGAAATAGCCGAGGCTACTCCTGCCGCTTCAAAGAGAAAGCCTGTAAAAAGGACTGATGAGGTCGAGGCGGGGCAGCTCTCACTGTTTGATGCGATGAACAATGATACGATTATAGATGAGATATCAAAGATTGATATTACTTCTATGACTCCTATGGATGCACTAAATACCTTGTACAATCTGCAAAATAAGATAAAAAACAGGATATAATTTTAAAAATCGGGTTTTTTAAAAGGAGACTTATGATAAATATACTGGATAAGGACACTATTGATAAGATTGCAGCCGGTGAGGTGGTGGAAAGACCTGCATCAATAGTTAAAGAGCTTTTGGAAAATTCAATAGATGCCGGAAGTTCTTTAGTTACGGTTGAGATAAAAAACGGCGGAATAGATCTTATCAGAATTACGGACAACGGCTGCGGTATACCTTCACGTGAAGTAAAGAAAGCGTTTTTAAGGCATGCCACCTCAAAGATAGTCAGTGATAAGGACCTTATTTCAATAAAAAGTCTCGGCTTTAGAGGTGAGGCGCTCTCAAGTATTGCTGCCGTTTCAAGATGTGAGATGATTACAAAGACAAGGGATGAGCTTACAGGAGTTCGCTACTATATAGAAGGCGGCAGAGAGGTGGAATATGAAGAAATCGGCGCGCCTGACGGTACAAGCATAATTATCAGAGATATTTTTTATAATACTCCTGCAAGAAGAAAGTTTTTAAAGACCGCTTCCACAGAGGGTGCGCATATCAGCGAACTTGTGGAAAAGCTTGCTATGGCAAATACAGAGATTGCTTTTAAGTTTATTTCAAACGGTCAGATCAAATTGCAGACAAACGGAAGCGGCAATCTGAAAGATATAGTCTATCAGCTCTACGGCAAGGAAATATCAAAGGCACTTTGTAATGTGGACTATGAGAAAAACGGTATAAAGATAAGAGGTGTGGTTGCAAGACCTGAAGTTACGAGAAGTTCAAGAAGTCTTGAGAATATCTTTGTAAACGGAAGGTATATAAAGGACAATATCATATCAAAGGCTGTTGAAGACGGTTTCGGAGACAGACTTATGCAGCATCAGTATCCGTTTTGTGCTCTGAACTTTGATTTGGACGGAGTGGATGTAAATGTACATCCGAGGAAAATGGAAGTAAGATTTTCAGACAGAAATTTTGTATATGACAATACAAAAGAGGCTGTAGAAGAAATATTTGTAACACAGAGTGCGGTAAGAGAAGTACCTGTAGGTAAAACTTCCAATGAAAAAAAAGTATTTGTAAACACTCCCGAGCCTTTTGAAAACAAGAGAAGGGATATGTCTGAAATGCCGGAAAAAGTCTCACAGTATAAGTACGAGGACGTTACCAAAGATACGCTTCACAGTACCGGTTCTGATGATGAGATAAAATGGAGAGTACCGAAAGAAAATATGTACAATCCTAAGGATGATATGTCTTTTATAAAGGATGAAAATACAAAAAGAGTATACTCCGATATCAAATGATTTATCGAATAAAAGTATCAAAGAGGTCAACATCGGAAATATTGATGATGCTAATCAAAGCGGCATAAAGCCTTCACAACTTTCATTTTTTGAAAGTGAATCCAAAAAATATATGAAGGTCATCGGTCAGGTCTTTGATACATATTGGATTGTACAGCTTGAAAATGAGATGTATATTATAGACCAGCATGCCGCACATGAAAGGTGATGTATGAGAGACTCTTAAAGGAAAGTAAAGCAAATAAGCTTTCATCTCAGATGATAAATCCTCCTATAATAGTGACTTTAACAGATTTGGAACAAAATGTTTTAAATGAACATATGGATGAGTTTAGAGGTATCGGCTTTGACATAGAGGAGTTTGGAGGTAAGGAATACAAGATAAACGCAATTCCGAATATTTTCCCTTCAATACCTAAGGCCGAGCTTTTTAATGAGATGCTCTCAGACAGTACAAACTACGATGTAATATCGCCTTCGGAGCTGATACTTGCAAAGGTGGCGTCTATGTCTTGTAAGGCGGCTATAAAGGGAAATATGAGGATTTCTTTGCTTGAGGCAAATGAGCTTTTTGATGAGCTTTTGTCACTTGACAATCCTTATAATTGTCCGCACGGAAGACCTACAGTAATAAAAATGACTAAGCAGGAAATTGAAAAGAAGTTCAAAAGGATAGTATGACAAAGGATAAATTGATAATCTTGGCAGGACCTACAGCATCCGGAAAGACCTCCGTATCTATAGATTTGGCAAAAAGAATCGGCGGAGAGATAATAAGCGCCGACTCGATGCAGGTATATAGAGGTATGGATGTGGGTACTGCAAAGATAAAAGCTGATGAAATGCAGGGAGTTAAGCATTATTTAATAAATGTTTTGGATCCGACAGAAGATTTTAATATCGTAAAGTTCCAAGATATGGTAAAATACTCTATAGAGGAGATAAAGGCGAAACGGACATATACCTATACTTGTAGGCGGAACCGGATTCTATATACAATCTGTTATTTACGATATAGACTTTGATACACAGGATGACAACGGCGATATCAGAAAAGCACTTGAAGAAGAATATGACAAAATGGGTGCTGATTTCATGTATGAAAAACTAAAAAAGATTGACAGTGTTTCTGCAGAAAATATCCACAAAAACAATAAAAAAAGAATAATAAGAGCAATAGAGTATTTTTTGATAAATAATGCTTTGATATCGGAACATAACGAGTCTCAAAGACAGAAGGACTCACCTTATGACTTCAGATTCTTTGTGTTAAATCCACCAAGAGATATACTCTATGACAGGATAAATCAAAGAGTCGACAAAATGGTGGAAGAAGGACTGGTGGAAGAAGTTAAAGGCTTGAAGAATGCCGGATTATCATCTGCAAATATTTCTATGCAGGGAATAGGATACAAGGAAATTTTAGAGTATCTTAACGGAGTTGCAACTTTAGAAGAAGCCATAGATAATATAAAGCAGATACGAGGCATATGGCAAAGAGGCAGGTGACCTGGTTTAAGAGGGAGAAGGATGTGATTTACATCAATCCTTTCGAGTTTGAAAACAATGAAAAGATAGTTGACTATATGGTTGAAAAAATTGATATGGAAAGAAAAGACAATGAGCAGTTTGAATGATATATATGAGAGTTTCGGGGTTTCAAAAAAGGTTATAGAACTTTCAGATAAAGTTTTGAAATCTTTGGAAGAGAGATTTTTGGAGATTGATAAGAATGCCGAGTACAACCAGATGAAGGTGTTGTCCGCTATGCAAAAGCATAAAGTAAGCGATATACATTTTGCGGCTACTACAGGATACGGCTATAACGACTTGGGAAGAGATGTGCTTGAGGATGTATACGCCACTGCATTTAAAGGTGAGTCGGCTTTGGTCAGACCTCAGTTGGTCAGCGGTACTCATGCACTTCATATAGCACTCTCGGGAAATTTACGACCGGGAGATGAACTTTTATCTCCTGTAGGAAAGCCTTATGATACTTTGGAAGAGGTCATCGGTATAAGAAAGTCCAGAGGCTCGCTTAAGGAGTACGGAGTAAGCTATGCACAGGTTGATTTACTCTCTGACGGCTCTTTTGACTACGAGGGCATAAAAAATGCTATAAATGAGAGAACAAAGCTTGTTACAATACAAAGGTCAAAGGGCTATGCTACCAGAAAGACATTATCTGTAGAACAGATAGGCGAGTTGATAAGTTTTGTAAAATCAATAAATCCTAAGATTATATGTATGGTGGACAACTGTTACGGTGAGTTTGTACAAAGGATAGAGCCGCTTGAGGTGGGAGCCGATATGATTGTAGGATCACTTATAAAGAATGCCGGAGGAGGCCTCGCTCCTATAGGAGGATATATTGTAGGCAGTAAGGAATGTGTGGACAATGCTTCATTCAGACTTTCGGCTCCGGGACTGGGCAAGGAGATAGGAGCAAGCCTCGGAATCAATCAGAGCCTTTTCCAAGGATTTTTCTTATCACCGACAGTGGTTGCAGGGGCACTTAAGGGTGCAATATTTGCGGCAAATCTGTATGAGAGCCTCGGATTTGACTGTCACCCGAACGGGGCGGAACCTAGGTTTGATATTATTCAGGAGATTACGCTAAAAGACCCTAAGGCGTTATGTGCATTTTGTGAGGGAATACAGGCGGCTGCACCTGTGGATTCATTTGTAAAGCCCGAGCCTTGGGCGATGCCCGGATATGACAGTGATGTAATCATGGCGGCAGGAGCTTTTGTAGGCGGTTCTTCTATTGAGCTCAGTGCGGACGGACCTATGAAGGAGCCTTATTCGGTATTTTTCCAAGGCGGACTTACATGGTATCATGCAAAACTTGGAATAATGTTGTCATTACAAAAGATATATGATGCAGGATTGATACAATAAATTCATGTTTTAATTTTACAATCATATATTTTGTGATAAAATATGAATGCCTTTCATGCTTGGAGAGTGGAAAGGAATTTATGGGAAAAATAAAAGAATTGCCACTTGAACAAAGACCATATGACAGAGCGGTTGAATATGGAGTTGAGTCACTTACAGATGTTGAGCTTTTGGCGGTTTTGCTTAGAAGCGGCACAAAAGATGTCAATGTTATAAATCTTGCTTACAAGATACTTGAGGGCAACGGTGAAGGTTTCGGTATAAACAGTATATTTCACCACAATATGGAAAAGTTGCTTTCAATAAAGGGTGTAGGTAAGGTAAAGGCGGTACAAATCCTTGCACTTGGAGAGTTTCTGCAAAAGAGCCTGGGAGAGAAAGAATATAAAAAAGAGTATTTCTTTTGCTTCTCCTGATGTGGTTGCAAACTACTACAAGGAAAGTATCAGACATCTGGAAGTGGAGGAACTTAGGATTGTATTTTTGGATACCAGACAAAGACCTATCTCGGATATGGTAATTTCTGTGGGTACAGTGAACTCGTCTTTAGTTTCTGTTAGAGAAATTTTAATAGAGAGTTTAAAACATTTGGCTGTAAATGTGATATTATTACATAATCATCCAAGTGGTGACCCGTCACCAAGCAAGGCGGATATTGATATAACAAAGGATATAAATAAAGCACTTGATAGCATAGGCATAGAACTTATAGACCATATAGTCATAGGCGACAACTGCTATTACAGCTTTAAGGAACAGGGGATTATTTGATGGAATCTAGGAACAAATTTGTACTGATAGTTTTGAGTATAATCAGCATTATTCTTATTGGAATAACTTCATTCAACGATTCTATTATTTCGCCTTTAAGACAGGCGGTAGGCATTGTGCTTCTGCCTGTACAGTCAGGTGTAAATACGGCCGGAAGAGCGGTATATGATAATATAGAAGAACAAAGAAAGATACATAGTGCGATTACCGAAAATATCGAGCTTAATAAAAAGATTGATGAACTTACACAGGAAAATACTAAGCTTATGGCGGATAACGGAGAACTTGCCAGACTTAGAGAATTATATAAGCTTGATGAGAGCTATTCGGACTACCCTAAGGTAGGTGCCAGAGTTGTAGCAAAGGACAGTACAAAGTGGTTCTCAACATTTACAATAGATAAGGGCAGTGACGACGGAATAGCTGTGGATATGAATGTTATAGGTTACGGCGGACTGATAGGCATTGTAACGGATGTAGGAAAAAACTACGCTACGGTCAGGGCTGTAATAGACGATATTTCAAGAGTGAGTGCGATGTCTTTAAGAACGGGTGCACTTGCAGAGTTGACGGCAACCTTGAGCAGTACAATGAAGGCAGACTTATTTTAAGAGATGTAAAGTCTGATGCTGATGTCAATGAAGGCGATATGATAGTTACATCCAATGTGTCAACAAAGTATTTACCTAATATACTTATAGGCTATGCAAGAGATCTTAAGGATGACTCTTCAAGGCTTACAAAGAGCGGATATATAATACCGGTAGTCAACTTCGACACTATATCGGAGGTACTGGTTATAACCAAGCTGAAGGAAGTGAGTGACCAATGAGAAGAATAATAGTAAATATAGCTTTCATTATATTTGCATTTGCACTTCAAATATGTATTTTTCCGTTTATACCTTTTTTATATGCATCACCGAATCTGCTCATAATACTGACTTTTACATACGGATTCAGTCTGGGTGTGGAAGAGGGGATGCTCTACGGCTTAATATGCGGAATACTAATGGATTTATATGTTGCAGGTCCTTTCGGTTTCTTTACCTTTTTGTTTTTATGGATCGGATTTATCAACGGCAAGCTTTCGACATACTTTTATGAGGAATATATAGTGCTGCCTGTAGCGGTATGTGCGGCAAGTGAGGTTATGTACAATGTATTTATATATATTTTTAAGTTCTTAATCAGAGAAAAATTCAATGTTGTATTTTATATTAAAAAATATTATAATACCTGAAGTAGTAATAACGCTGATATTTACCTTAATATTATACAGATTTTTACTTTGGTACAACAAAAAACTTAGAGTATTGGACAGTAGAGGGATAAACCGGTGATAAGGGATTTTAAAGATTTTTTAGGAGAGTTTTTTGAAAAGATAAAATCCTCCAGACTATTTATACTTAGTGTAATATATGCGTTTATGGTATTTATTCTGGGCTCAAAACTTTTTACAATGCAGATGGTAAACGGTAAAGAGGCGCAGGAGGAATATGTACAAAAGATAAAAAAGACTGTGACCACCACAGGTGCCAGAGGAAATATATATGACAGGAACGGCAATCTTTTGGCGTATAACAAGCTGTCATATACGGTAACCATCACAGACGGCGGTTACTATAAAAAACCTAATGATAAAAATAATATGTACTATCGTCTGATACAGATTCTAAGGAAACATGACCAGAAGATAGACGGAGACTTTTTGGTGGCGGTAAACGAAAACGGAGAGGCTTACTACACTACAAAGTCGGATTCGGCAAGGCTTAGGTTTCATTGCGGATATGTACGGACTTAAGTCAACCGATGAGCTGGATGATAAGGCGGGAAAATACCCGTCAAATATCACGGCACAGGAAATGATTGATAAAAAAGCAAAGACTTACGGTCTTGATAAGATGAAGGACGCATCGGGAAATCCGATAGAACTTACAAATCAGGATAAAATAGATCTTATAAATGTCAGATACGAGATGGGTAAGAAACTTTACAGAAGATTTGAGCCTACTGTAATAGCTACCAATGTTTCGGAAGAGACAAAGATTGATATTATGGAAAATGCGGCTTCTTTGATAGGCGTCGATGTGGAAAACGATACATACAGAGTTTACAATGATGCGGTTTATTTTTCCGATATTATCGGATATACGGGTAAGATGCCTGATGACAAGCTTGATGAGCTTTTAAAGGAAAGACCGGATTATACTCTTAATGATATAGTGGGTCGAACCGGTATAGAAGAGAGCATGGAGAGTACCCTACAGGGGTCAAAAGGCACCAAGACTATGATAGTCGACAATGTAGGCCGTATAATGCAGACAGTAAGTGAAGTTGAATCTTCGGCAGGTAATGATGTTTATCTTACTATTGACAAGAATTTGCAGATAGCTACATATCGACTTGTTGAGCAGCAGCTTGCGGGAATACTTGCAAGTAAGATTGTAAATGCCGACAATCCGAACAGTGAGGGAACGGACTCCACACAAAGACTTATACCTGTAAAGGATGCTTATTATCAGCTTATAGGTAATAATGTACTTGATATAACAAGATTTTCAAAAGAGGGCGCTTCGGCTACGGAGCAGGGACTTAATATCAAAGCTTAATGCCCAAAAAGACAGTATTTTGGTGGCGATAAACAATGAGCTTACATCAGGTGCGCCTACCGTGATGAATGCTCTGCCTGAAGATACAAAGGCGTATATGAATTATATTCATACGGCACTTTCCAAAAAAAATATTATAAAAAAAGACAGTATAGATACAAAGTCCGAGGTTTATCAGGCTTGGAAGAATGAGACGACCACTCTCAGAGATTACCTTTTTATAGGAATATCAAGCGGATATATCGATACGACCATATTCTCAGGCGATACCAATTACTCAAGTGCTGAAGACATATATACAAAGCTTGTTGAGTATATAGGGAATATGTTAAGAGAAGACCCTGATTTTGACAAACTGATTTATAAATATCTGATAAAGAACAATGTGGTAACGGGCAGAGAGCTTTGCCTTGCGCTGTTTGATCAGGGTATTTTAAATATGGATGATAATGCATATGCACAGCTGATGTCGGGAAATGAAGGGTTTGCATTTAATTTCTTCATTGACAAAGTATCAAGAATAGAGATAACACCTGCACAGCTTGCACTTGATCCCATGTTCTGCAGGGAGCTGTGGTTACGGATGTGAATACGGGTGAGGTAAGGGCGCTTGTTTCGTATCCGGGATATGACAACAACAGGCTTGCCAACTCAATGGATGTGGCATACTTTAACAAGCTGCTTGAAGATGAGAGCTTTGCCGCTTTATAACAATGCAACTCAGACAAAGAAGGCTCCGGGTTCCACATTTAAGCCTATTACGGCAATAGCGGGACTTGAAGAGCATGTTATAAATCCGAATGACATAATAGTATGTAACGGTATATATGATGCAATAAATCCTGCAATAAAGTGTTGGATTTATCCGGGAAGTCACGGCCCCGATTCTGTAGTAAAAGCTATACAGGATTCATGCAATGTATATTTTGCCGAAACGGGACACAGACTTTCTACAGATGCAAGCGGAGAGTATTCGGCGGAGCTTGGTATAGAGAGGCTCAGAAAATATGCTTCAATGTTCGGACTCGATCATAAATCCGGAGTTGAAATAGTGGAAAATGAGCCACAGATTTCAGACATCAACCCTGAACAGTCATCTATCGGTCAGGGTAATCACTCATTTGCAAATATACAGCTTGCAAGATATGTTTCAACTATTGCAAATCAGGGTACCGTATTTGAACTGAGTCTTTTGGATAAGGTATGCGACCGCTACGGCAATTTGGTAAAGGATTACACTCCGGAGGCAAAGAACCATGTGGATATAAGTCCTGAGACATGGGCGAATGTAAAAGAAGGTATGAACAGAGTTATAAAAGAAGGATCCGCCAGAAGAGTATTTACAGATTTGAATGTAAATATTGCCGGAAAGACAGGTACGGCGCAGGAGTCAAAGACCAGAGCCAACCATGCATTCTTTATTTCTTTTGCACCTTTTGAAAGTCCTGAGATAGCTGTTACCGTAAATATACCTTACGGATATTCATCAACAAATGCGGCAGTTATTGCAAAGAATATTTACAAGTACTACTATAATCAAATTAGTCTGGATTATATTTTGAATAATAGTGCACTTGATGTAAGTGATGTCAGAATTGGAGACTGATTTTTGCAGAAAAAAGGTTAATTTTCAAAAAACACTGGATTTTTTTACTAAATTCGTGTAGAATTTGGAGAGTAGAGAATGTTAGACGGTTATAAACTTAGATATTATCCATTTAGACTATTGTTTTATATTTTAGTTCTGAATGTTATAGGCGTATTGGCTATTTATAGTGCTACAGGCGGAGACAAAAGTATGGTTGCTAAACAAATTTTTGGAATTGTCTTGGGGCTTGTGGTGGTAGTCTTTTTATCACTGATACATTACAGAAAAATAATGGATTTAATGTGGATCATATACGGAATATGTATTATCTTATTACTTGCAGTTTTGCTCTTCGGTTATTCTCCTGAGGGTGCCGGAGCGGTGAGATGGATTAAAGTACCGGTTATTGGGCAGTCGCAACCTTCTGAGATTGTAAAAATTGGCATGATAATATTTATCGCGGCTTTTTTGGGCAAGCATCAGGAGGAGGTTGACAGATTTTCATTCTTACTGGCATTTGCCGTAGTTGCTGCCATACCATGTATTTTAATACTGAAGGAGCCTGATTTATCTACAACCATTGTAGTGTTTATTATGATACTCAGTATGTTGTTTGTATCAGGTATCAGTTACAAGTGGGTACTCGGCAGTTTGGCATTTGTAATACCATCAGCAGTGATATTCATACTATTATTGCGCAGTAACTTTGTTCCCTTTCTTAGGGGATATCAAGCAAATAGAATACTTGGATGGATATACCCTGACAAGTATGCAGACATAAATGTACAGCAGGATAACTCGATTATGGCTATTTCATCGGGGCAGTTGATGGGCAAAGGACTTAATAACAATACTTTCGCTTCGGTGAAACGGCAACTTTGTGTCACAGGATCAGACGGATTTTATATTTGCGATTATCGGAGAGGAACTTGGTTTTGTAGGCAGTTTAGTTGTAATAGCGCTTTTTGCACTTATAGTTATTGAATGTTTTCGCCTTGCCTCTAAGGCTAAAGATTTAGAGGGAAAATTGATTTGTGTAGGTTTTGCGGCCCTGGTAGGTTTCCAAAGCTTCACAAATATTTCGGTTGCAACAGGACTGTTTCCCAATACGGGATTGCCACTTCCATTTATCAGTTATGGAGTGAGCTCGCTTTTAAGCTTATATTTGGGTGTAGGTTTGGTTGCAAGCGTGGCTGTAAGACAGGGTAAGAACTAGAATTTTGGAGGTAATGATGAATATAGGGTTGATCGCACATGATGCTAAGAAAAAGCTCATGCAGAATTTTTGTATTGCATATAAGGGGATTTTATCAAAACATAATTTATCGGCAACGGGAACAACTGGAAGATTGGTAGAAGAGGTTACCAACTTAAATATACATAGATTTTTGGCAGGACATTTGGGCGGCGAGCAGCAGCTCGGTGCTCAGATAGAGAACAATGAGATAGACTTGGTTATTTTCTTAAGAGATCCGCTTACAAGAAAGAACCATGAGCCTGATGCGGATAAGGTTATGAGACTTTGTGATATGCACAACATACCGCTTGCAACCAATCTTGCAACTGCCGAACTTCTTATAATGGCACTTGACAGAGGTGACTTTGAGTTTAGAGAGGCTTACAGATAGTCTCATGTCGGATTATATAAAAAGAGGTAAAAAGCCGGGCAATAAATTATATCTGTTAATTCCGATTGCTATAGTAATTGTCTTGATTTTGGGCGGCACATACTACTACAGGTTTATGATGACTGAGTACGACTTTTCTCAAAGGTTGTCAAGTCTTGATATAGATACGCAGATAGTGCCGCTTGCAAAAGATTTGGCACTGCCGAGCGACGATGAGGTCAATGCAGGCGATATATCCGCGCAGGCGGCAATTATAGCAAAAGATGACGGCAGTCTTTTGGCTTCAAAGGCGGCTACAACCAAGATGTATCCTGCCAGTACGACAAAGGTTATGACTGCGCTTCTTGCATTAAAGTACGGCAATCTTTCAGATGAGGTGACAGTACCTGAGGAGAGTGTAATAAATGAAGCCGGTGCAAGTCTTGCAGGGATACATCCGGGAGATAAGCTTACGCTTGATGAACTTTTGTATGGGCTAATGTTGCCTTCAGGAAACGATGCCGCCAATGCAATCGCCGTACATGTGGGCGGAAGTATAGATAACTTTGTAAAGATGATGAATGACGAAGCCAAAAGAATAGGTGCGGTGGATACAAATTTTGTAAATGCCAACGGTCTTTCAAATGATAAACATTATACAACGGCATATGATCTTTATCTGATTTTGCATGAGGCCATGAAAGACTCAAGATTTGTAAACTATGCGGGAGCGGCTTCATACAATGTAACATATACTGCGGCGGACGGAAGTCAGGTTACAAAGAATTGGAGAAACGGAAACAGATATTTAACAGGTCAAGAGGTGGCTCCAAGCGGTGTGAAGGTAGATGCCGGCAAGACCGGAACTACATTTGCGGCAGGAAGTTGTCTTGTACTTGCGAGTGAAGGTGCTGACGGAAAGAGATATATTTCGGTAGTGTTAAAGGCACAGAATAAGGCCGGACTCTATGACAATATGTCTAAACTTCTTTTGAAAATCGATAAATAGCATTGCACTATTCATACTAATATTTTATAATATCATTATAATGATTTATACTTGATAACATTAATTTTTAAGGAGGGCGTTACCATGGTTTCTATTATTGCAGGAGAAAAGGGTAAGGGAAAAACAAAAATTTTACTTGAGAAGGCCAATGAGGCTGTTTCAAAGGCAAACGGTTCGGTTATTTATCTTGACAAGAGTTCAAAGCATATGTACGAACTTAATAACAAGATAAGGCTTATAAATGTCAGTGAATTTCCTATAATGTCGGCAGACGGATTTATAGGATTCCTATCCGGTCTCATTTCATCAGACCATGATATTGAGGCTATATTCTTAGACAGCTTTTTGAAGCTTGCCGTTCTTGAGGGAGCGGATATCACTTCAGCGATTGACCGTATAGAAACATTGGGCGAGAAGTACGGTATCACATTTGTTATCAGTGTTTCAGCTGATGCATCCAATCTGCCTGAGAATGCAAAAAAGAATGTTACTGTAGCATTATAAAGATGAAAATACCATATGATTTCAGACTTGGGATATACAGAGATTATTTGATTTAAATATATGATGGCAGGTTTCATATTGAGCCTGCCATTTTTAAAATCATTTGAAAAATTCATCTTTGTGAAGTATAATGTGTTAGCTTGTGTTTGTGCAGGCAAGTGTCTATTTGCATTTTAAGGAGAATAAAATTGGCTAAATCAAAAAAGATTATTCCCTATAAAAAGAGAAGAGATTTAAATATGGGTATAGTCATCTTCCTGATTATATTCTTGTATATATTTGTCAATGTTATAAGAGGTTATACAAAGAGGCAGATAAGATACTATGAAGTCGTAGAAGGAAGTATGTCACATGACAAGACCCATACAGGACTTATACTTAGAGATGAAAGTGTTCAAACGGCACCTTCGACAGGATATATCAATACCTATATGAGAGACGGTAAGAGAGCCAGCGTAGGAGGTAGAGTATATTCACTGGATGCGACAGGAGATTTGAAAAAAATTGATTGAGGCGTCTGCAGGTAAAGATGACAGTATATCCGATGCCAATATTGGCGAGTTGAAGAAAAAGCTGTCAAACTTCACATCAAACTATTCGGATTCGAATTTTGAATATGTCTACAGTACAAAGTATTTACTTGATAATGCCGCAAGCGACTATTCAAATGTTGTAAATGTGGAAAACATTGACAATATCTCAAATGAGAACGGTTTGAACTTGGATGTGGTAACTTCACCTGCTTCCGGAGAGATATCATATGCTATAGATGATATTGCGGATAAAAAAAGAAGGGATTTGACCAAGGCTGATTTTGATGCGGGTAAGCATCCTATAAGTTATATAAAAAATGAACAACTGGTAGAGACCGGTGCAAAGATTTACAGAGTGGTTAACAGTGAGACTTGGAGCATATATTTTGAATTTGATAAAGGCGAAGAAGAATTATATGCCGAAAAGAAAGCTTTAACCGTAAAATTCAAATCAAACGGCTTGGAAATTACAGGAGATTATTCGGTTGTGGACACAAAAGACGGCTATCGTCTCGGTAAGTTGACCTTTGATAAGTATATGATTCAGTTTATTGCAAGCAGATATGCGGACTTTGATATAGAGTCATCTTCTGTGAGCGGTCTGAAGATACCGTCAAAGTCTGTTCTTGAAAAAGACTTTCTTTGTTATACCGGTTGAGTTTATATCAAAGGGCGGTGACGGAGTCGGTGACGGATTTTATAAATCTGTAGAAAAGGACGGTAGCGCTACCACCGTATTTGTACCTGCGGGTATAATAAAGGTAACAGATACCAACTGTTATATCAGTACGGAAAATACCGACATAGCAGCAGGCGACAAGTTGATAAAACCTGATTCAAATGAAACCTGTGAGGTTTCAAATAAGGAAAAATTATTAGGTGTATACAATATAAACAAAGGATATACCGTATTTAAAACTGTTGATGTATTGGGCTCAAATAAAGAGTTCTATATAATAGATAAGGGAACAAAATATGGACTTAAAGTATATGACCATATTTTACTTGACCCTGAAGGCTTTAAAGAGGGAGATTTTATTTATCAATAGGAGAAAAAATGGTTAAAGAAAACTTAGAAAATGTTGAAAACAACATAAAGCTTGCATGTGAGAAAAGCGGCAGAGATATGAAAGATGTCACACTTATTGCAGTGAGTAAGACAAAACCGAATGAGCTTGTTATGGAAGCTTATGAAACCGGAATAAGAGATTTCGGCGAGAACAAGGTACAGGAACTTGTGAGAAAGTGTGAGGAGCTGCCTAAGGATATCAGATGGCATATGATCGGTCATTTGCAGACCAATAAAGTAAAGCAACTTCTCGGGAATACAGTCTTTGATACATTCAATTGACAGTATAAGATTGGCGGATACGATAGATACCGAAGCCAGAAAAAAGAATATACATGTAGACGGTTTGCTTGAAATCAATGTTGCAAAAGAGGCGTCAAAGTACGGCTTTGTGGAAGAAGAATTGGAAGAAGTTTTACCGCTTTTTGGCAGATATAAAAATTTACATATTAAAGGTCTTATGACAATTGCACCTAATGTGGATGATGCTGAGGATAACAGAAAAATTTTTAAGAAATTAAAAAAATTATCAGTTGACATAAGTGAGAAAAACTACGATAATATAGAGGTAAAATTTTTATCAATGGGGATGACCGGCGATTATATGGTAGCACTTGAAGAGGGTGCAAATTTTGTAAGAGTTGGTACAGGAATTTTTGGAAAAAGGTAAGATTGGAGAACGTGTTATGATGGATTTAATTCAGAGAATCAAAGAGTATTTACATGTTGACGATACCGATGATGCGTCGGATTACGATGATGTAGATAATACTGAAGATTATTATGATGATGACGACACAGAAATTAAAAACACAAGTAAGGTAGTAGAAGATGAGGTTGAAGAGGAAGAGCCTGCAAGACCTAAAGTTGCTACAAGAAACACAAAGGTAGGCAAGGTTATACCTATAAGAAAAGAACTTGAGGTTACTATGATAAGACCTACTTCTGTTGAAGAGTCAAGAATTGTTGTTGATAATCTTAAGGGAGGCAGAGCGGTTGTACTTAACCTTGAGGATGTAAGAACAAATATCGCACAGAGAATAGTTGACTTCATTTGCGGTGCCGCTTATGATATGGAAGGAAATCTTCAGAGTATATCAGACAGCATATTTATAGTTACACCTCCGAATATCGGTTTAACAGGTGATTTTACAGATCTTTTAGGCAGCTCAGGACTTTCACAGGACAGTGCTGATGCTTCAGGATTCGGTTCGAGGTTGTAATTTTGGAAAAAGAAGAGCTGATTCTAAGGAATAAGTTTTTAGATTTAGCAAGAAATGCATATTTTAAGAACATTGTGACACATTCCACATTCTTAAATTTATACGAGCAGACAATATTCGAGATGATTCAAAATGAATTGCCAAATGTAAAAAGTATTATGTTTGGGGGTTATTCTGAAGCAGAAAGGAAAGGTTGTCTGCTTTTATTGTGATGAAAAAGCCTGAAAGTTTGATATGCTTGAGTATATAAGAGTTGCTCCTGTCAATAAAAAGTTTGCGGACGAACTCACACACAGAGATTTTTTAGGTGCAATTATGAATCTTGGAATAGAAAGGCATATGATCGGTGATATATGTATTGTAGATAATGTTGCACATATTATCACACTTAAGAGTATGGCCGATACAATAATAAATGAGCTTGGTACGGTAAAACATACCAAGGTGGTTCTTAATAAGGAAAGCATAGAAAATCTGAAGACTGTAAATAGAGTGGAGTATAAGAAGATAAATATTCCGTCAGAGAGACTGGATTCCGTTATCGGGTCAATTTACAATATATCAAGAAGTAAGGTAAATATGTATATTGATGCCGGTAAAGTCTTTATCAATTCAAGACAGTGCCTTTCACATTCGATGAAAGTAAAAGACGGAGATATTATAACGGTGAGGGGACTTGGAAGAGCCAAGTTTCTCGGTATAAGCTCAACATCAAGAAAGGGCAGATTGTTTGCAGAAACAGAGGTTTTTAGATAAGGATATATAAATGTATATAGATAGATTGGAAGTAAATTTTGAAAACAAGCCTTGCTATGACATTGTTATTTCAGATGATTTTAGCAATTTGAGAGACGAACTTGTTAAACTTGATATAGAAAAGAAAAAGATATGCATTGTAAGTGATACCAATGTGGCCCCTTTATATCTTGACGCTGTAAAAAAAGAGTTGGAAGGCTTAAATGTCTTTGTACATATCTTTGATGCAGGTGAAAGAAATAAGCATCTTGGAACGGTTTCCGAAATATATGACACTCTTATTTACAATAAGTTTGACAGAAAGGATATATTGTTGGCACTTGGCGGAGGTGTTGTAGGAGATATATGCGGTTTTGCGGCTGCAACATACCTTAGAGGTATTGACTTTGTACAGATTCCTACGACATTACTCTCACAGGTGGATTCAAGTATAGGCGGAAAGACAGGTGTAGATTTCAAGCATTACAAAAATATGGTGGGCGCATTCTATATGCCGAAGCTTGTATATGTAAATATAAACACACTTAATACACTTCCAAAGATAGAGTTTACTTCAGGAATGGGTGAAGTTATAAAGCACGGTTTGATATTTGATAAAGACTACTACTATTGGCTTTTTGACAACAGTGAAAAGATACTTGCAGGAGAGCCCGAAAGCATTGGCACATATGGTACTTGTAAGTCAGAAAATCAAAAAGCAGGTGGTTGAAAACGATCCTTATGAAAAGGGGCAACGAGCTATATTAAATTTCGGGCATACACTCGGGCATGCCATTGAAAGAGAGAAAGAGTTTGTATTATCACATGGTCAGTGTGTGGGGCTTGGAATGCTTGCGGCATTTGATATATGTATAAAAAAGAATAAGCTTACAGAGGGCGACAGAGACTTTTTGAAGAATCTTATGGAAGTCTATTCATTTGATACGGATACAAATATAGATGTGGAAAAAGTATTTGAAGCTACATTCAATGATAAGAAGATGGAAGCCGGAAAGATAAAGTTTGTTCTTTTGGACGGTATCGGAAAGGCCTTTATTGACAGAGAAGTGTCAAAAATTGATATGTTGGAGGCGTTAAATAGCATATGCAAAAGAGTGTAAATAAGTTTATTTTATTTTTGGTAGCAGTGGCGGTATTGGTAGGAGTTGACCAGTGGAGCAAATATGAAGCTATGACCAAACTTGGAAGAAGTGATGCATATCCTCTTATAAAGAATGTACTTTATTTTTGGTATTCGGAGAATGCAGGTGCGGCTTTCGGAATATTGCAGGGCAAGCATATTTTCTTCTTTATAATCACTGTGGTCGTTTTGGCAGGTATACTGTATCTGCTCTTTAAATTGCCGAGTGACAGACATTATCTGCCTTTGCTTTTTTGCGGAAGTTTAATCTTTGCAGGTGCACTTGGAAATTTTATAGACAGAGTTATAAGAAACTATGTAGTGGACTTTTATATACTTTAAGCCGATAAACTTTCCTATATTCAATTTTGCGGATATCTGTGTTACTGTAGGAACATTTTTACTGTTTTTATGTCTGATATTTGTATACAAAGAAAACGAATTGGAATTTTATAAGAAATAGTTTGGAGATAAATGGATACCTTTGAAATAACGGTGGAAGAATCCGATATTGATAAAAGAATAGATTTATTTTTGGCAGGCAATCTTGAGAGCTTTTCAAGGTCGTATATTCAGGATTTGATAAAAAAGGGCAAAGCCACCATATCCGGCAAGACTGTAAAAGGCAAATTACAGGCTTAGAGAGGGTGACAGTGTGGTGTTGAGTATACCTAAGCCAAAACCTCTTGAGATTTTACCTGAAAATATTCCTCTTAATATACTTTATGAAGATGACGATGTTATATTGGTGAACAAACCTAAAGGTATGGTGGTGCATCCTGCTGCAGGTCACTATAGTGATACTTTGGTGAATGCACTGCTTTATCACTGTAAGGACAATCTGTCAGGCATTAACGGAGTGTTAAGGCCGGGGATTGTACACAGGATTGATATGGATACTACGGGAGTTATTATTGTATGTAAGAATGATATGGCACATCAGCATATTGCAGAGCAGTTGGCAAAACACAGCATCACAAGAAAGTATGTTGCCATTGTAACAGGAAATATAAAGGAAGATGAGGGTGTAATAGATGCCGCTATTGCAAGGTCAAAAAGTGACAGAAAGAAGATGGCTGTGGATGAAAACGGTAAAGAGAGCGGTAACACATTATAAGGTACTTGAGAGATTAAACGGTTATACCTATATTGAATGTGTGCTTGAGACCGGAAGAACTCACCAAATCAGAGTACATATGTCATATATACATCATCCTCTGCTTGGCGATGAGGTATACGGAGGCAAAAGCGGTATGAAATTGCAGGGACAGTGTTTGCACGCCATGGTACTTGGATTTCATTCATCCGAGAACAAATGAGTATATGGAGTTTAGTGCACCGATACCTGAATACTTTAATGAAATCTTAAATAAGTTTAGAAAAAATTAAATGAATATTCAGATATGTTAGTATAAACACAGGTCAAAAAGTATGTATTTAATGACAAATATATACATTGTGCTTTTTTTGTTATATAATAATGTCATAGATTATCTGTAGTTTTGTTTTACTACAGCACTAAAATGTATACATTGATTGTTTAGGAGGTTGGTATGGACAAAAGATTGGTTATTACTATCGGTAGACAGTGTGGAAGCGGTGGAAGAAGGATAGGACAGATGCTGGCGGAACAGCTGGGTATCAAGTGTTATGACAAGGAAATCCTTAACAGAGCTGCAAAAGAGAGCGGACTTGCCGCCGAGCTGTTTGAAACTCATGATGAGAAGCCTACCAGTTCATTTTTGTACTCTCTTGTAATGGATACCTATTCTTTAGGATACACATCATCATCATATATGGATATGCCTATAAACCATAAGATTTTTTTGGCACAGTTTGACACTATCAAAAAACTGGCTTCAGAGGAGTCATGTGTTATTGTAGGTAGATGTGCCGATTATGCTTTGGCAGACGATCCGAATGCTTTTTCAGTATTTATTACCGGAGATGATGATGATAAAGATCAAGAGGATTATGGAAACAAATAATATTGATGCCAATAAGGCAAAGGATATTATGATAAAGACGGATAAGAAAAGATCAAGCTATTACAACTACTATTCAAGCAAGAGATGGGCTGATTCAAGAAGCTATGATATGTGTGTGTAAACAGCACAAAGCTTGGACTTGAGGGCAGTGTGGAGCTTATAAAAACATATGCAAAGATAAAAGGTTTACTATGAGAAAAAAATTGATTTGTCAGGCAATTATCCTGGCGGGAATATTGGCTGCATGCGGTACGAACAATAAGAGTGCTAAAGTTGACGAGAGTAATGTAAGTGTGGAAAGCAGTGTTGCAAGCAGTGACGGCAGAGAAGCTACAGATATGAAGGTGGTCAAAAAGAATGTGACGTCATCAAAGGAAGAGACGAGTACACAGGAAAGTACTACAGAAGCTACTACAGCGCCTGTGACCACTGCGGCGGAAACTTCTACAGAGGCCAAGAAAGAAAGTGAAAAACAGGAAACTTCAAAGCCTGAACAGGAGACATCCAAAAAGAGTGAAGAAGCTACAAAGGCTAAGGAAGCCGGTGAAATAGGATTTGATCCTAACTGGGAGTATGCTTCATTTTCAAAGATACATTCAGGAAACGCCGTATTATATAAACCGAGTGAGAAGGGTAACGGAATTACTATAGCGGTAAATGCCGGACACGGTACCAAGGGAGGTTCATCACAGAAGACACTTTGTCATCCTGATGGAAGTGCAAAAGTGACAAGCGGTACTACAAAGGCCGGAGCCACTACAGCCGTTGCGGTATCCGAGGGTATGACATTTGAAGACGGCACACCTGAGAGTACTGTTACTTACGAGATGGCAAAAGTTTTGAAGGCCGAGTTACTCTCAAGAGGATACAATGTACTTATGATTCGTGACGGAAGCGATGTTCAGCTTGACAATATTGCAAGAACCGTTATTGCCAACAATAATGCGGCTGCACATATTGCACTGCACTGGGATTCCACCACATCAAACAAGGGTGCATTCTATATGGGAGTACCTGAGGTGGATTCATACAGGAGCATGGAGCCTGTAGCTTCAAACTGGAAAGCATGAGGCGCTCGGCAAATCGTTGATAAACGGACTTTCAGCAAACGGTACAAAGATATTCAGCAAAGGCAGAATGGAGATGGATCTTACACAGACATCTTATTCAACCATTCCGTCTATAGATATCGAGCTTGGTGATAAGAAATCGGATCACGGTAAAGACACACTTAAGAATCTTTCAAAGGGAATAGCGGACGGAATAGACAGCTACTTCGGAAGATAAATAAACACACGGGAGTATTATGAAAAACAAACTGAAATATTTAATATGTCTGCTTGCTCTTATATTACTTAGCGCATGTGGAGGAGTCGTGAAGACAGATATGAGTTTTGACGACTCTTTTTCGGGAAGCAGAGTGATGACATATACAATCTCTAACGCAGATTATACATCATATGTTCAAAAGGATTTGGCGACTGTAGAGTCTACACTTAAAGAGCTGTGTCCGCCTGATATAGAAATCACTTCGCTAAATCAGGATGAAAACAACATAGTGGCGACATTTACTATAAACTTCACATCAAAGGACGAGTACGAAGAAAAAATCGGCAATATACTTAAGGCTGTAGGCAGTGATATCATACCGAAGGTAACATTCCTCAGATCAAATACAGCTTTTGCAAAGGGAGTTGCATATCAGGAAAATTTCGGCAGTGACGATTTGTTAAAGTGGATGAGTGACGGAATTATACAAAATAATTACATTACATCATCTTATGAGACATATATTTTCTCATCCGACTATATAAGTCTTCATATAAACGGAGATGAATATGCCAAGGACAGCACAATGAGTATCATTGATGTGAACTCGGCGAAGTATCTTCCGATAAACAGTGTGGACTTTAACACGGTTATCAAACAAAGACAGTACTGTAGACAGAACTATTGAAGTGAATATTCCGGATTCCACATATAAAGAAGCAAAGGACGATATAGATCAGTTTATGTCCAAAAGAGTCGGAAATATCGGAAGCGGTAAATGGGTTGAAAAGGACGGTTCGCATATATTTACAATAGAGGGTAAGGCGCTTAGCCTTGACGATTGTAAGCAGATGACCGAAACCTTTACAGGCAAAAAGGAAGACTCGGGATTTCCGGTAGAGGATGAAACCGCTACAATAGAGCCGCATGAGAGTACCGCATCTACAGAGCCATCCGATAGTACCGAATCTATGGAGTCATCCGACAGCAGTGCACAGGATGATTCGACATCTGAAGCCGAGTCAAAAAAAGCAGACTCTAAAAAAGATAAGTCAAAAAAATCCGATGAAAGCACGGATGCAAGTGAGAGCGATTCAAAAGATGATGAAGCAAAAGGTGATATAGACGATACTCTTGACAGAAAACATCTGTTTTCAAAGAATATATTTATCAGTGAGAACATCAACCTTGAGGATTATATCAGTAACAGTGACAATGCGGTAAGATTCAACTACTATGTCAATCCGCAAAACAACTACGGCGGAGATGTAATTGACGCCGAAGGTATGGAGCAAATCTGTCAATGGCTTCGTTTGACAGTGATAAAAATGAACTCTTGTTTAGCGGTAACAGTTCGGTATTTGATATCAGCATGGATGTAAATATTGTTCCTACAGTGAGCAAATATAAGCATATTGTGACTATCAGTCCGACAGGTAAGATAAAGAGAAATATTACAGTTGTATTTAAAGACTCATTTACGGATGAGGACACAAAGACACTTGAAGACAACTTAAAAAAGGCGTTTGCGGATACCAAGATTAAGGTAGGCAAGTTGGCACTGAAGGGTAAAGACCTTGAAGTAAAGATAACTTCCGTAGGTACTCTTGATGAAGATGTGAAGATGTGGGAAAAAGCCACAGATTATGACAGAAACAGCGCAGATTTGGATATTGATAAGAAGGGATATCTTGCAGACAAGCAAAAAATAAGATTTACGGACGATTTTACACCTGAGATATTCACACTTGGAACAATAGGTTCATATGAGTACAGGGTAAAAGGTATCGGTAAGCCTTTGGCAAGAGGTGATTACTTCGGAGGAGGTTTTGACGATGTAACCGCCAGGTTTAAGGGAAACGACTTTGTGGTAAAGGGAGATAATGTGGTGGCTACACATATAAGTTTCCCGGATTTTACAAGCGTTCGTACAAATTACTTCAGATATCTTATTTTCGCTGCTGTAGCACTTATTGCAATCCTTATCTTGGTGATTGTGGTTATAGTTTCTATAAAGAAGTCAAAGAAAAAGAAAGCGCAGGCAGGTGGAAGCACTCAGGTCGACACAGGCAATAAGACAGTATTTTGTCCGCACTGCGGAGCAAAGAACAATCAGGGCGATAAGTTTTGCTCAAGTTGCGGCAAAGAAATTACATAAAGATAAAGGAGAGGGTTATATGTTAAAGGGCATAAAAAGGACAAAAAACAACGATTTGGTTATTAACAGTAAAGGACTCAGTGTATTAAATATTTTATGTATTCTTTCGGCACTGTTTGTATTATTTTTCTTTATACCTATAATCAAGGTGGATTTTAGCGCCGGCTTTTTGGGAGATGATTTTAAAAAGAGTTTTTCAATGTTCAGCGCATTGTTGATAGATCCGAGTGACAGTGTTGTAGGACAGCTTGCCGCAATTAAGGGGCCTATACTTTTATTTTTATTTTATCCTATTGCAAATATAGTGTTGTGGGCACTTAACAAAAAGTCTACAGGCAACAGAAGCTATATTTTTGTACATATAATTTATATTTTGAATGTGTCTTTAGGATTTGTGGAGTTTACTTCAACAAACGGCGTATCAGGTATGCATGCTTCATTTTTAAGCGCTACATTCTTTGCTTGGATATTGGTAATTTTGCTGTTTATAAACCTTATACTTTCAATATACGGTATTTTAAAAACAGGTAGAACCGAGATAGACGAAAATGCCGTAGCACTTGACCTTAATGTTAACTATGCAAAGGAAATGTTGAATAAGGCAGGAAGCATGGCAAACAGTGTGGCAAGTAATGTATCCGCTGCCGCAAGTAAGGCGGGTGCAAAGACTGTGGTATGTGATAAATGCGGTGCAACTTGCCCGGAGTCGTCAACATTTTGTAATCACTGCGGAAATAATCTTGAAAATGCCAAGAAGATGCAGGCACAGAGCAAGGCATCAAATGAGCCTTCAAAGAATACTGTAGTATGTGATAACTGTGGTGCAGTATGTGCAGAGGGCACAAGTTTTTGCACAAAATGCGGTAATCAAGCTTGACGGTGCAAAAAATACAAGTGATATTGTAGACGAGACTGCAAAACTTGCAAGAGAGATGGCAGGTAACGAGACGGCAGTAGACAAAGAAGAGTCTGATAAAATTGATTTAACTAAGGATGATACAAATTCAAATGGGGTATCACTTTCTAAATAAAATATTAAGAAGTTGACTTAATGTTTATAGGACGGGCTTTGCCCGCCTTTTTTTATGGAAATATCCTTTTTTATTCTGTTTTTCTTAGTGTATATTATTTTTATCTATGATAGAATATAGAAGAATACTTCTTGAAAGGAGCATTACTCCAGATGAGAGATGATGATTTATACAAAGAGCTTAGTGAAGCTGACAGTGAGGATCTTGAAAAGTATTTGAGAGATCTTGCTAAGCTCAAAAAAATAAGAGAAGAAGAGAAACTAAAAGAAGAAAACGAAAAACTTCAGAAGACCATAAGCGAAAATAATAAAAAGCTTGAAGAGATTGGAAAGAATATAAGAAAAGTAGAAAAAAAGGCTGATAAGATAAATATTATCGGGAACAGGTCTTCAAAGCCGAAAAACGGCAGGAACATAAAGAGCAATGTAAACGAAGATGTTGAGACTGACGGTATAAAGATACCTTTACCTAAAAGTAACCAAAAATCGGTAGTACGAAAAAACGACAGTTTAAGATTCAGCGAGCCACAAGAAGCTCCCAAAAAAACGGTAAAAAAGAAGGTACAAAAACCGGTTACAAAAAAGATTGTAAAGACACAAAAGGTTACCAAGAAGGTGAATGTAGGCCCAAGTTCAAAGCAGCTTAAGAAAGCACAAAAGCAGGCAAAGGCAACTGAGGCAAAGCAAAAGAAGCCTAAAAAGAAGAGAGGATTTCTTGGCAGGCTGGTTTTACTTATACTTTTGTTTACTATAGTCGGAGGCGGTACCTACTTTGCATTTCACTATGTCAAAAACCAAAAAGGTTACTATACCGTAGCGGTATTCGGTGTGGACTCAAGAGACGGAAATGTAGGAAAAGGTGCTCTAAGTGATGTAAATATGATAGTCAATGTAAACAGGGAGACAGGAGATATACAGCTGGTATCTATTTACAGAGATATGTATTCGATGATAGACAGTGAAGGTAAGTTCCACAAGTTTAATCAGGCATATGTTGAGGGCGGACCTGAACAGGCTATGCAGACGTTGAATCGAAACCTTGATATGGACTTAAAGGAATATATTACGGTGAACTGGAAGGCGGTTATTGACGCCATCAATATCTTAGGCGGTGTCGACCTTGAGGTGACCGATGCGGAGTTTAAATACCTGAATTCATTTATTGCAAAGACAGTCGAGGCGACAGGAGTAGGTTCACATGAGCTTGAACATGCCGGAATGAATCATCTTGACGGTGTACAGGCTGTAGCCTACGCAAGATTAAGACTTATGGATACCGACTTTAACAGAACCGAGAGACAAAGAAAGGTAGTGAGTTTGGCATTTGATAAGGCAAAGAGTGCCAATTTCTCAACCTTGTACAGTATTTTGGTAGCCGTATTGCCGCAGACTTCCACAAATGTGGGTATAAATGACCTTATACCTTTTGCAAAGGATATATCAAAGTATCATTTAAGTGAGACTGCAGGTTTTCCTTTTGATAAGGATACCAAGAAGATGCACAGAAGAGATTATGTTGTACCTGTTACACTGAAGTCAAATGTAATTGCACTTCATCAGATGCTCTTCGGAAAGATTCCGGGATATACGTATACACCAAGTGAGGAATTGATAAAGATAAGCAACAAGATAATCAAGGACTCGGGGCTTGGTGCCGACAAAGAGGATACGGATGTAAATGTGGATACCGATTTGGAAGGCGCTATCGGAATATCGCCGCATAAAGATGACGGAGAAACCAAAGAAGGCGAACATATAGAAGACGATAGTAAGGAAGACGAATCGGGTGATGAAACGCGGCAAGATGAGAGCAGCGATGAAACCGGTTTGGAAAGTCAGAGTGAAACAGGTAGTGAATAAAGGAGAGATAAGAGTGGATATAAATATTTTAGTGGTAGATGATGAAAAAGAAATAGCTGATTTGGTGGAGATATATCTGGTAAGTGACGGCTATACCGTTTTTAAGGCAAATAATGCGGAAGACGGACTGGCTATAATAGAAAAAGAAGAGATTCATCTTGCAATACTGGATATAATGATGCCTGGTATGGACGGACTTGAAATGTGCAAAAAAATAAGAGAAAAGCACAATTTCCCTATTATCTTGCTCAGTGCCAAGAGTGCTGACATTGATAAGATACTTGGTCTCGGAACAGGGGCTGACGACTATGTGACAAAGCCTTTTAATACTTTGGAGCTTACAGCCAGAGTAAAATCACAGCTTCGCAGATACACTCAGCTGAATCCTAACAGTACTGTGGTTGAAAAAGAGGACCCTAATGAGATTAGACTTAAGGGAATGGTTATCAATAAGGAAAATCACAAGGTTATAATAGACGGCAATGAAGTAAAGCTTACACCTATTGAGTTTGATATTTCTGTATTTGCTTGCAAGCAATGCCGGAAAAGTATTCTCTACAGACGATATATTTGAAAGAGTGTGGAATGAGAAGGTATATGAAGCCAACAATACCGTAATGGTACATATCAGAAGGCTTCGCGGAAAGATGAATGAAGATTCAAGAGAAAATAAGATTATAACTACTGTTTGGGGTGTTGGATATAAAATTGAGAGATGATTTAGAAAAGAAATTTCAGACTAAAGTCATAGTAAATATCCTCTTCAGTCTGGTGGTTTCTATTTTGGTAGAGACCTTGGTAGTAAGCAATATTTCGGTTTTTTCGGGATTACATATAATAAACCATGAAAACGATACTCTCTTGGTAAGAGGAAGCGGAAGTGATTTGGTAGTCATACTTGTTTTGGTGATTTTCGGTATAGGTGTGTTTACCGCAACATTTTGGGGCTTGCAAAGGAAATCGTTTATATATATAGATGATATACTCCATGCAATAAAAAAGATGTCTGCAGGAGACTTGAATACCAATGTTGCGGTAAAGGGTGACAACGAGTTTTCGGAGATAGCTGCAAGTATCAATAAGATGGCAGAAGAATTAAGGTCTCTTATGGACAGTGAGCGAAAAAACGAAAAGTCCAAAAACGAGATGATTACCAATATTGCACATGATTTGAGAACTCCGCTTACATCAATACTAGGGTATCTTGATTTGATAAACAAGCGAGATTTACCTGAGGATACCAAAAAGGAATATATAAATATAGTATATGAGAAAGCAAAAAAACTGCAGGATTTGATAGAAAGTCTGTTCAGCTTTACAAAGACCAACTCTTCAAAGCTGGTGCTGAAGGTGGATAAGATAGACATTATAAAGTTGTTATGTCAGCTTATGGAAGAGTTTTATCCGAACTTTGAAAAAAGCGGTATAACCTGCAGTGTAAATACAAATATCGACTCATATGTAATAGACGGAGACGGTACTTTGCTTGCAAGGCTTTTTGATAATCTGATAAACAATGCCATAAAATACGGTGCCGACGGAAAGAGGATTGATATTAAGATTACCGCAGAAAAGAAGATAGTAAAGATTGCGGTGATAAATTACGGAAAGGTAATTCCTCAAAATGAATTACCGCTGATCTTTGATAAGTTTTACAGGGTGGATCAGGCCAGAAACTCAAATACGGGAGGAACAGGCCTGGGACTTGCAATAGCAAAGAATATTACAGAATTACATCACGGTGTTATTGAGGTCACAAGTGATCTTGGCGGAACCGTATTCAGTGTGACATTGCCGAAGGAGTTAGATGTTGAAAGAGAAAATTTTAAAGGATTTGAATAGGATATTTGTATTCTTATTGCTGTTCTTTTGTTTTATTGCAGGTATTCATATCAATTCTTTTGCTGCAGATAAAGAGAATAATAAAGTAACCATGGATATAAGTTATGGTTACGGAAATATTGCAAAGGGAGGGAGATACCTCCCTATTCATGTATTTTACAGTAATTTTTCCGAACAAAAATTTGACGGAAAAATATCGGTTGAATTTACGGAAGAAGACAACAGAAGATATGCATACGAGTACAATGTAAGCTTGGATGCAAAGAAGAGTTTATTGTCAGATTATTATATCAGAATAAGCAATGATGTGAATACAATAGAAGTATCGCTAAAAGATGCCGATAAAAAGACGGTTGAAAAAAAGGTGCTTTCTTTGAATATGGAAGCAAACAGGTCCAATTTATTGGTGGGGCTTTTAAGTGACAGCCAAAACCAAATAAACTATTTTAATGATGTTGCAATAAATTTCGGACTTATGAATCTGAAGACTGTTAATCTGGCGGCAGGCTCTTTTCCGAAATCATATTCAGGGCTTGAACAGTTGGATATGATAATTATCAGCAATTTCAGAATCAGAGATTTGTCAAATGAGCAGTCAAGGGCGCTGATGGATTGGATAAAGCAGGGCGGAGTATTGCTTATCGGTACAGGCAAGAGGGCAAATGATACTATAGGAAGATACGCACCTGAGCTTTTGGAGGATATGTATGAAGCACCGAGCATGAGGACGCTAAAGTTCAGCTTTAACAATGAAGACAAACAGATAGATTTGGATACTGTCAATATAAATTTGCATGGCGGCAATGTCATAATATCCGACAGCGATTTTCCGCTTATAACCTCTGTAAATAAGCAAAGAGGACTGATAGCCGTTGCAGGATTTGATTTTTGCGATTTGTCACAGTTTGCCAAGGATAATACACAGTTTGCCAGATATATAGTGTCAAGTGTGCTTGGAGATGAGAGAATTGAAAAACTTGCAAAGCAGTATGAAGTATCCGACAACACATTTCAGAATGTGGAGCCTATACTGAATTCCTCAGAAATAAAAAAGCTTCCGGCCATGCCTGTTTATACACTTATAATAATAGCGTATATATTGATAATAGGCCCTGTTTTGTTTATTTATCTGAGAGATTACGGCCTTGCAATTTACTACAGAAAGGCTGTGGTGCTTATATCTTTTTTGTTTTTTGCTTTAGTACTCATATACAACGGCAGAACAAGGTTTACCACAACTTTTTATAATTATGTGACGGTATATGAAGCCGGAGACTCGGACGTTTCGGAGTCTACTTATGTGAATCTGAGAAACCCGTATAACAAGCCTTATGATGTGGTGGTTGACTCCAATTATTCTATTGTTCCGATAATAAGAGATATAAAGGGAAGTGAGAGCAACAGAGAACTCAAAAGAAATACGTCAATAACTATTGATAATACGGAGCTTACAAAGAATGTGCATATAAATCATATCGGTGCGTTTTCATCAAATATTTGGAAAATGGATAAAACGATTGAAAACCTCAATAATGAAGGCTTTACCGGTGAAATCAATTTTTTTGACGGAAACCTTAATGTGGAGATTACAAATAACTACGACTACAAGGTAAAGAACGCTACACTGATTTTGTATGGTAAGATTGCGATACTTGGAGACTTTGAGGCGGGAGAGACAAGGAAAATAGACAACTGTGAGCTTATAAACATACCTCTGACAAACTTTGATATAACCGCAAGACTTATTACAGGTATGGAAAAGTACAGTACAATAAATCAAAACGGAAATGCAAACGGAATTGATACTGAAAAGTATATGCAGCTTATGAATGTATCAAACTTTATATCATTTTACCTGAAAGAAAATTCAAACGGTTATACGGCGGATGCGAGAATAATTGCATTTTCGGAAGTGCCGTTGTCAAACCCTATCTTCTTTAGCAATACTATGGAGGGAAGCGGGTTGACACTTTTAACATCTGTTATACCTGTAAACTCCATTGAGGACGGAAAGGTGTACAGACAGTCGCTTCTCAAGATGCCTTTAGTATTAAGCGGAGATTATTCATATATAGATAATGCGCTAAAAAGCAGTGATGCGACAGTTTTGGAATATTTTCTTGGGGATAATATAAATATTGAGGAAGTAAAGTTTGAACAGATATCGGATGTTTTCTCAAATCAAAGGTACAGTGATAAAATAAAACTGTTTAAAGGAAATATCGCTCTTTATAATTTTAAAACCGGAAACTTTGATTTTATTTCCCAAAATGAGTTTTCTATAATAGATCTGCTTACATATCTGTCGGATACCAACACTATAAGAGTGAGGTATTCAAATATAGAAAACAGTGATTTGGAGACGGCACTGCCGATGATATCTGTATTAGGTGTGGAAAAATAGATGTTGGAATTAAAAAACTTATGTAAGTCATATGGAAGGCATATTGCATTGTCAAATCTCAGTTTAACGATACCTGACGGTGCACTTTACGGTCTGGTCGGGCCTAACGGTGCAGGCAAGACAACAGCAATAAAGTTGATTTCGGGAATTATGTTGCCTGATAGAGGTGAAATACTCTTTGACAATGTAAATTTGGTTAAAGAAGAAAGAAGCGCAAAGGAAACTGTAGGGTATGTTCCGGATGTTCTCGGAATATATGATGATATGACAGTATTTGAATATATGGTGTTTTTTGCCTCTACATATGGGCTTACAGGCTATATAGCCAGAAAAAAGATTGAGATACTTTTAGAACAGGTGGGCATGACTGATAAAAAAGATTTTTATCTGAATGAACTCTCAAGAGGAATGCAACAAAAACTTTGTGTCGCCAGAGCGCTTATACATGACCCGGCACTTATTATCATGGATGAGCCTGCAAGCGGACTTGATCCGAGAGCCAGATATGAATTAAAGGAGCTTTTGCAGGAACTTAACAGCGGAGGAAAGACTGTGCTTTTAAGCTCACATATTTTATCCGAGGTTTCCGAAATCTGTACGGATATAGGGATTATTGAAGGCGGTAAGATAATAATATCGGGAAGTGTGGAAGAAATACTTGATAAGGTGGAGGGTGCCAATCCGATAAAGATTAAGGTACTCAACAATGAAAATTCAGCACTTGAGATATTAAAAAATAATAAAAAAGTTAGAATTTTATCTGTAGATAATGGCTATTTTATGGTATACTTTGATGGTAGGAAGTTGGATGAAGCTAAACTGCTTGAAGACCTTGTAAGAAATAATGTTTTGGTCAGTGAGTTTATAAGAGAGCCGGGCAGCTTGGAATCATTCTTCATCAAAGTTACCAATCATTCCAATGAAAGTGTGATTTTTAGCAATGAATATTAATCCTATTTATGAAAGGGAACATAGAGTAAGTACGAGAAGCTTGAGGCTTTCAACAGCTATTTTAGTTTTCAACTTTATTGTGGCGGGATTACCTTGATAGAGATGAACGGAGTGGTGGACTATGCAAGGAAGACATCAAGTATCGACTATACATCCTTTTTACAGATCTTTAAGATAGTGGTGTTTGTGCCTGTTGTGTTGCTTATATTTGTAGGACCGAGTTTTATATCGGGTGCTATAAGTGATGAGAGACATAGAGGTACGTTAGAGATACTTCTCACTACCAAGATGACTGCAAAGAGCATTGTGGTAGGAAAGTTTTTAAGCTTGATGGCTTCAATAATGATTATTTTGGTGTCACAGCTGCCTATTAGTGCTATACTTTTTTTATACGGCGGTATAACTGTAGGAGATATTGTAAAGCTTACTCTAAACTTTATTGTGTTCGTAGTACTTTTGATTTCGATGGGTATTTTTTGCTCAAGTATTTCAAGGAAGACAAGCATAGCGACAGCATTGCTTTATTTGGCCGTCCTTATACTTTTTTTCGGAACTTTGGTTCTTTACTTTTTAGCAGCAAATTCATTCAATATGAATGATAAGAATTTTTTTAGTATAGTTTTTATAAAAGTCAGTAAGTTTATTTTGTTATTTAATCCTTTAGTTAGTATGGATTTCTTATTGTCAAAGATTATGGGTGAAGACAGCTCGGATGTGTTGGTAAGCCTCTTTTGGTACAATAACTGGTTTTACATAAATATGTTTTTGGACTTATCCTTATCTGTTATCTTTTTGGCATTATCTGTAGTAAAAATAAAACCACATGGTAAGACTTGGAGGAAGTATGGCAACAGTAATTTATAAATGTAAAAATTGTGGTGGTCCTGTAAAATATTCGGCAACACTTGGAAAGTTCAATTGCGAATATTGTAATACGGTTTATACAGAGGATGAGGTAAAGTCGCTTGATCTCTTGTCTGAAAGAGATGAAGAGGTGGTAAGCGGTAACGGTAACTACGTTGAATACCACTGCCCAAGCTGTGGAGCAAATATAGTTACGGATGAGACAACTGTAGCTACTACCTGCTACTACTGCAATAACCCTATAGTTTTGACAGGCAAGCTTGAAAGCTCGCAGATGCCTACAAAGGTAATACCTTTTAAAGTAGACAAAAAGAAAGCGCTTGAGTCTTTTGATACTTGGATGAAGAAAAAGAAATTTGTGCCGAAGAGCTTTTACAATGATAAAAAAGAGATAGGAGAGATAAACGGAGTATATTTCCCTTATTGGCTTTACAACACAAGAGTATTTGTGGATTTGGACAGAGAAGGCAGCAGAACCTTTACAAGAAGCGAAGGAGACTACAGGGTAACTTACAGGAAGGATTTCAGAATTATAAGAAAGGGAGATGTAATCGTAAAGAATCTCCCGAAGCTTGCACTTGCAAAGTCAAATAAAGTCTTGGTAGAGTCTGTTTATCCTTTTGACTTTAATACGGCTGTAAAATTTGATGCATCGTATCTTAGCGGATTTGTAGCTGAAAAAAAGGATATTGAAAAAGAAGAACTGATGTCGTCTATAGAAGATGATGTATACAAATACTCTACAAGAGTTGTGGACAAGTCCATGACCGGTGAGAAGGTAAGAATAGTAAATAATGACTTCAGAGTACAAAGAGGCAGATTTGAGTATGCAATGTTGCCGGTTTGGGCAATATCTTATAATGATAAGGACAGCGATAAGCAGTACTTTTTCAGTGTAAACGGACAGACAGGTAAGGTTGTAGGTAAGTTGCCTCTTGATATGGCCAAGTTGTGTCTTACCGCACTTTTTACAATATTGCCGATATTTGCAATAATTACGGCACTGCTGTATTTTACCGATAATATGAAGTCAAATCTTTTTATATACACTTTGATAGGATGTATAGCGGCATATGTTATATATATATTTAAAGTTACATCGGACTACAATATGACATCCTCAGCAGTAATAAACAGGGGTGTAAATCAGATTGACTTTAACAACAACTATGCGGAAAAGATAGAGTACTGTAAGGATATAGATCTCGGTACAAGAGTAATAGGAAGAGAGAGAATACAAAGCAATAAATAACGATATTAAAATATAAACTTTATTATTTTTGATATATGTGTTATAGTTTAAACGATCAAAAAACAGGAGTTTACTATGGAAGTCATAAAATATAAAAGTACAAGGGGTGGACAAGAGGTTGTTGATGCGTCATATGCGATTTTAAAAGGTCTTGCAGATGACGGAGGACTCTATATGCCTGAGAAGTTCCCTAAGTTTGATTTCAAATTTGAGGAGCTTATGCATAAGGGATATAAAGAGACGGCCTATGAGGTAATGAAGCTTCTTTTGAGTGATTATACAAAAGAAGAGCTTATGGATTGTATAGAAAAGGCATACGACGATAAGTTTGATACAAAGGAGATTGCACCGCTTGTAAAGGCGGACGGAGCATATTTTTTTGGAGCTTTTCCACGGTGATACCATAGCGTTTAAGGATATGGCACTTTCCATATTGCCGCATTTGCTTACTACTGCGGCAAAGAAAAACGGTATCAAAGAATAAGATTGTTATTCTTACCGCCACAAGCGGAGATACAGGTAAGGCCGCAATGTCAGGCTTTTGTGATGTTGAAGGCACAGGTATAATAGTCTTTTATCCTAAGGACGGTGTCAGCAATGTGCAAAGACTGCAGATGGTTACACAAAAGGGTGACAATACCGATGTTGTAGCTATCCACGGTAACTTTGACGATGCGCAAAGCGGTGTAAAGAAGATATTCGCAGATAAGGAGTTTGCAAAGAAACTGAAAGAAAGCGGTATTCAGCTTTCAAGTGCAAATTCTATAAACATAGGCAGATTGGTACCACAGATAGCATATTATGTATATGCATACTTAAAGCTTCTTGAAAACGGCGATATTGACGACAATGAAAAGATAAATGTATGTGTTCCTACAGGAAATTTCGGAAATATTTTGGCTGCATATATAGCAAAGCAGATGGGATTACCTGTAAATAAGCTTATATGTGCTTCAAATGAAAATAAAGTTTTATTTGATTTCTTTGAGAATGGGGTATATGATAGGAACAGGAAGTTTATACTGACTTCTTCACCGTCTATGGACATACTTATTTCAAGTAATCTTGAGAGACTTATTTATTTAAGTTGCGGCGGTGACGGTGAATATGTGAAAAAGCTTATGCAAGAGTTGGCAAAAGGCGGTAAGTATACCGTAACACCTGCCATGAAGGACTTTATGAAGGACTTTGTGGGCGGTTATGCCGACGAAAAGAAGAATTTTGCAGGTATAAAATCTCTGTATGACAGTACAGGTTATATAATTGATACACATACAGGTGTGGCATACTCAGTGTATCAGGATTATAAAAATGCCACAAAGGATATGACCGCTACAGTCATAGCATCTACAGCAAGTCCTTATAAGTTTGCAGACAGCGTGCTTGAAGCAATCTTGGGTGAGAAGCAGAAGATGGGAGATTTTGAAGTCATTGACAAATTGCATGAGATGGGAGCACCTGATATTCCAAAAGCGATTTTGGAGATAAAGGATGCACCTGTCAGACATACAAGAGAATGTGACAGTGCAGATATGCAAAAAGAAGTAGAGGATATTCTATTTAATAACAGGAGGTAATTATGTTAGTAACAGCTAAGGAAATGCTTGACAAGGCAAAAGCAGGTCATTATGCAGTAGGTCATTTCAATATCAACAACCTTGAGTGGACAAAGTCCATTTTGGCTGTAGCACAGGAACTTAACTCTCCGGTAATCTTAGGTGTTTCAGAAGGTGCCGGAAAATATATGACAGGTTATAAGACAGTAGCCGCTATGGTAAAGGCTATGATAGAGGAGATGGGAATTACAGTTCCTGTAGCACTTCACCTTGACCACGGTTCATATGAGGGATGCAAAAAGTGTATTGAAGCAGGTTTTTCTTCAATTATGTTTGACGGTTCACACCTTCCTATAGAAGAGAACATTGAAAAGACTAAGGAGCTTGTAAAGCTTGCACATGAGAACGGCATGTCTATCGAAGCTGAGGTCGGTTCAATCGGCGGTGAGGAAGACGGAGTTATCGGAGCAGGTGAGTTTGCAGACCCTGAGGAGTGCAAAAAGATTGCAGATCTTGGAGTAGATTTCCTTGCAGCAGGTATCGGAAACATTCACGGTAAGTATCCTGCAAACTGGCCGGGACTTAACTTTCGACGTACTTGCCAAGGTACAGGAGAAGACAGGTACACTTCCGCTTGTTCTTCACGGCGGTACAGGTATTCCCTGCAGATATGATAAAGAAAGCCATTACTTTAGGTGTTTCAAAGATCAATGTAAATACAGAGTGTCAGCTTGCATTTGCAGATGCTACAAGAAAGTACATTGAAGCAGGTAAGGACCTTGAGGGTAAGGGATTTGACCCGAGAAAGCTTTTGGCACCGGGTGCAGAGGCTATCAAGGATACAGTAAGAGAAAAGATTGAACTTTTCGGTTCAGCAAATAAAGCTTGAGAATAATTAAGGGGCAGCCGCTAAAACGGCTGCCCTGTTTTAATATGATTTTTTATAACTCAAAAAAGAAAGTATAAAGATAAGTACCGCATTGAATATAAGTGTCAATATTGCGGTATTTATACTGAAGTTGTTTGATATCACTCCTATAACATACGGTGTGAGTATACCTCCCATAGATGTAAGTGCCGTAAATACAGTCATAGCAAAAGCTGAGCCTTGTAATGAGTTTTTGGAGACGGCATATACAAGAGGAAACACAGGCGCCATAAAGAGGCCTAGAAAAAACAGTGATATAACTATAACAAATATGTTTTTTGTGGCAATAAGCAGACAAAAGCATACAACCAAACCGAATGAGTCAAAGGCCGTTATCTTTTTTGATGATACTTTTTGACTTAGCTTCGCTACAAAAAGTCTTGATATCAATATGGCAATCCAAGTGACGGAAACCATTGTAGTAGCCAGTGAAATGCTCATAATTCCGGTATCCTTAAGGTATGTGATAAACCATCCGTTGATACTGTATTCAAACCCGAGATAGAAAAACAATAATAATACGTTGATATAAAAATCCTTATTATACAAAAAAGATATCTGAGATTTTGATGCCGTGTTTACAGTATTTTTTGCATGCATCTTGTAAAACTTAAGAGTATCTTTGTCGGCAGTAAAAAATCCGGCCATAACAAATACGGCAATTATTGCTATAAGTACAAGAATATATCTCCAGTTCAAGTTAAGAAGAAGAATGGATGAAAGCAGGAAAGGAGATATAAAGGCACCTACGGCAAACATCGCATTAAGTACAGAGCTTTTCGGTGCCGGATTTTCATACATATTGTTGACATAGTAATTGTTAAAAAGAGTGATGGAACCCTTTGTAAGCCCCAAAATGAGCACACTTGTATTTATTACAATCAAAGGAGGTGTGGTAATCAAAGTGACAAAACATAGTACGGACAGAAAAGTCATAAAGGTTATGGTAGCTTTATCCCCTAATTTTGCAGACAAAGCCGTATATAAAAAGCTGCCACAAAAATTACCTATATAAAAAAAGGTCAGAATACCGCCTGCACCGATATAGTTAAGTCCTATTTCTTTCATAAGGTGAGGAATTACGGCACCTATAATAAGAGTTGCCGTTCCGCTGAAAAATAACCGATACAACATCTGAAAAAAATCTGTTCTCTTTTTCTTTTCCATAAATTGACCTCAATAAAAAAATACTATAATAGTATATTTCTAGCATAATATTCTATAAAATGATAAGAATATATTTGACAAATCAAAAAAATGTGGTAAAGTAGAGTTGATAACCTGTATGGAGATATTATGGACTTATTTGATTATATGAAAGAAGTTAACGAAAAGGAAAGTGCCCCGTTAGCTTCAAGGTTAAGACCTGATTCTTTGGATATGATAGTAGGGCAGGAACATATTTTAGGCAAGGATAAATTCTTATATAGAGCGATAAAGGCTGATAAACTGAGTTCAATTATATTCTTTGGTCCCCCGGGATGTGGAAAGACAACGATAGCAAAGGTCATTGCAAATACCACCAAGTCAAATTTTAAGCAAATCAATGCCACCACAGCCGGAAAAAAGGAGATGGAAGAGGCAATCTCAGAAGCTAAAGTATCATTTTCCATGTATAAGAAAAAGACTATTTTGTTTATTGATGAAATTCACAGATTTAATAAATCTCAACAAGACTACTTGTTACCCTTTGTAGAAGATGGTACAATAATACTTATCGGTGCGACAACGGAAAATCCGTTTTTTGAAGTTAATAAGGCTTTGATCTCAAGGTCAAGAGTATTGGAATTAAAGCCGCTTTCATATAGTGATATAGAATCAATTTTAAATAAGGCAATAAAAGATAAAGAAAGAGGGATGGGAAAATATGAGTTAGATATTTCCGAAGATGCTATAGAATTTATTTCCAGAAAATGCGGACGGAGATGCCAGAAGTGCATTAAATGCGTTAGAATTGGCGATTCTTACAACGGATATTTCAACAGACGGTAAAATTCATATAGATATAAATATTATCAGTGAATGTATTCAGAAAAAAAGGTTTTAAAATATGATAAGGACGGAAACGGTCACTATGACACGATTTCCGCATTTATAAAGAGTATGAGGGGCTCGGATCCTGATGCGACCATGTACTATTTGGCAAAAATGCTCTATGCAGGGGAAGATATAAAGTTTATTGCCAGACGAATAGTCATATGTGCAGCTGAGGATGTGGGTTTGGCTGATGCAAATGCACTATGTGTTGCAACCAACGCTTTTTTAGCGGTGGAAAGAGTGGGAATGCCTGAAGCAAGGATTATTTTGGCTGAGGCGGCAAATTATGTTGCCTGTGCACCTAAATCAAATGCATCCTACCTGGCTATAAATGCGGCACTGAAGTTTGTACAGGAAAATGTTGATTATGATGTACCGAAACATATCAGAAATGCAAACTATGAGGGTGAAAAAGATTTAGGAACAGGTGTGGGATATAAGTATGCACATGATTATAAAAATCATTATGTAAAACAGCAATATTTACCGGATGAAATAAAAGATTCGGTCTTTTTAAATCTGACAGATATGGGTTTTGAAAAAAACATCAAAGAATATTTAGAAAAAATAAGAAAAGAAAGTTGACAATTATGAAGGAGAAGTTACAAACTTTATCATTAGTACAGTTGAAAGAAATTGCAAGAGAACAGGGATTTAAAGGAGTAAGCAATTTAAACAAAGCAAACTTAATAGATTTATTAGTGGAGTTTTCTGAAAATCAGAATAAACCGATAGCAAAAAGCGAAGGAGGTTCGTCTGAAGTGGCGACTAGAGAGAATTCTTATCAAAGAGATAATTATCAGAGCCAGAACGGTTATTCAAACCAGAATAACTATTCATCTCAAAATAATTATTCAAATCAAGGCGGCTATGCAAACCAGTCCGGATATTCAAATCAGAACAGGAACACATATCATAGCACACAGAGGAATAATGTTATGAATCAAAACAGAACAACAGGATATAACAATTCATATCAGCAAAGATATAACAATCAGCAGGGTAATAATCAGGGAAATACACCTAATTATTATAACAATCAAAATCAGTACGGCAATCAGTATAACAACCAGTATTCAAATCAGTATCAAAATCAATACGGAAGTAATCAGTACCAAAATCAATATCAAAATCAGCAGGGTTACAGAAATGATTTCTACGATCAGTACAACAGATACCAAAGGGACAGAGATTACACTACAGATATGAGAGAACTTGAGTCGGGTGAGATAGCTGAGGGAATACTTGAAATCATGCCTGACGGTTTCGGATTTATCAGATGTGAGAATTTCCTGCCGGGTGACAATGACGTATATGTTTCACCTGCACAGATAAAGAAGTTCGGACTGAGAACAGGAGATGTTGTGTCCGGAATGAAGAAGATAAAGACATCTACAGAGAAATTTGCGGCACTTCTTTATATAAATACGGTGAACTCAACACCTGCCGATGAGTTGGGAGAGAGGCCGAATTTTGAAGATTTGACACCTGTATTCCCGGATGTCAGAATACATCTTGCAACTAATGAAACCAAATCCAAGGCTATGAGAATAGTAGATTTGCTTGCACCTATAGGCAAGGGACAAAGAGGTATGATAGTTGCACAGCCTAAGGCCGGAAAGACAACACTTTTAAAAGAGATTGCAAAGTCCATTATAGCCAATGAGAAGGATATGCATCTTATGATTGTACTTATCGATGAGAGACCTGAAGAGGTTACAGATATTAAAGAGGCTATTGTAGGTGACAATGTCGAGGTTATATACTCTACATTTGACGAGGTACCTGAAAGACATAAGAGAGTATCTGAGATGGTTATAGAAAGAGCAAAGAGACTTGTAGAGCAGGGCAAGGACGTAATGATACTTCTTGATTCCATTACAAGACTTGCAAGAGCTTATAACCTTACAGTTGCACCGAGCGGCAGAACACTTTCAGGCGGACTTGATCCTGCTGCGCTTCATATGCCTAAGCGTTTCTTCGGAGCTGCAAGAAATATAAGGGAGGGCGGCAGCCTGACAATACTTGCTACGGCACTTGTAGATACAGGCAGCAGAATGGATGATGTAGTCTTTGAGGAGTTCAAGGGAACCGGAAATATGGAGATAGTACTCAACAGAAAGCTTTCCGAAAAGAGAATATTCCCGGCGATTGATGTATTAAAGAGCTCTACAAGAAGGGACGATTTACTTCTCAGCGAGAGAGAGGCTTTGGCTGTAAACGCGATGAGAAAAGCTACTGAAAATATGAGACCGGAAGACAGTGCGGAGCAGATTATACAGAAGTTCGACTCCACAGATAACAATGAAGAACTTGTTGAAGATGTTATTGCACATATTGAAGAATAAGATATAGATTTTATGTAACAGTTTGGCATTGCCGGACTGTTACATTTTTGTAAAAGAGAGGTTTTATGAAGGACTATAATGCAGGCAGTATTACAGTACTTGAGGGACTTGAAGCGGTCAGAGTAAGGCCGGGAATGTATATTGGCGGTGTAGGTGTAAAGGGACTCAATCACCTCATATATGAAATAATGGACAACTCCATTGATGAACATTTGGCAGGATATTGCAAAAATATATGGGTGACTTTGAATGCGGACGGCTCATGCACTGTAAAGGATGACGGTAGAGGAATACCTGTGGAGATGCACCAAAAGGGTATTTCGGCAGAGAGAGTGGTACTGTCCACACTACATGCAGGCGGAAAGTTTGACAATGAATCTTATAAGACAAGCGGAGGATTACATGGAGTAGGTTCGTCTGTAGTCAATGCACTGTCAAATTTTTTGGATATAAAGGTATATCGTGACGGTTATATACATCACGACAGATATGAAAAGGGTGTACCTGTAATCGAGTTAAAAAACGGTCTTTTGCCTACTATAGGAAAAACAAGAGAGACCGGTACAGAGATAACATTTTTACCTGATGATACTATATTTGAAGTAACAAGGTTTAGAGCCGACTGGTTAAAGTCAAGGATGCATGAGAGTGCATATTTAAACCCCGGGACTTATACTGCATTTTATCAATAACAGAGAAAATGAGCATGAGGAAAAAGACATACCATGAGCCTGAGGGCATTGTGGCATATGTCAAGGAACTAAACAAAGGGTAAAGAGGTGATGCATGCACCTATATCATATAAGGGTGTATGTGACAATATCGAGGTTGAGGCGGCTATACAGTTTGTGGATGCCTTTGAGGAGAATATACTCGGATTTTGTAACAATATATTTACTCAGGAGGGCGGAACACATATAGCCCGGATTTAAGACCAAGTTTACAGGGCTTGTAAATACATATGCCAGAGAACTTGGAATACTTAAGGATAAGGACAGCAATTTTACAGGAGCGGATACAAGAAACGGTATGACCGCAATAGTAAGTATCAAGCATCCGAACCCTATGTTTGAAGGACAGACAAAGACCAAGCTGGCTTCTGCGGACGCCACAAGAGCCGTACTTACCGTGACAGGAGATGAGCTTACAAGATATTTTGACAGAAATGTGGATGTTATAAAGGCTATTATTTCATGTGCAGAGAAGTCCGCAAAGATAAGAAAGGCCGAGGAAAGAGCCAAAACAAATATGCTCACAAAGTCAAAATTTTCTTTTGAGTCAAACGGTAAGCTTGCAAACTGTGAATCAAAGGACCCGAGTAAATGTGAGATATTTATTGTAGAGGGTGATTCCGCCGGAGGTTCGGCAAAGACTGCCAGAAACAGAAACTTTCAGGCTATCCTACCTATCAGAGGTAAGATTTTGAATGTGGAAAAGGCATCCATTGATAAGGTACTTGCAAATGCCGAGATTAAGACCATGATAAATACTTTCGGATGCGGATTTTCTGAAGGATACGGAAATGACTTTGATATATCAAAGCTTCGCTATGACAAGATAATACTTATGACTGATGCTGATGTGGACGGAAGTCATATTGATACACTGCTTTTGACATTCCTGTACAGATTTATGCCTGAGCTTATATATGACGGACATGTATACATCGCAATGCCGCCGCTTTTTAAGGTGGTACCTAAAAAAGGAGAGGGAATTTATCTCTACGACGAAAAGGCACTTGAAGACTATAGGAAAAAGCACAAGGAAAACTTTACACTGCAAAGGTATAAAGGTCTCGGTGAGATGGATGCCGAACAGCTTTGGGAGACTACGCTCGACCCTGAAAGAAGGGTGTTAAAGAAGGTGGAGATTGAAGATGCAAGGCTTGCAAGTGAAGTGACGGAACTTTTGATGGGCTCGGATGTGGCCCCAAGAAGGAATTTTATACATGAACACGCAAGAGAAGCCGTGATTGATGCATAGGAGGGTATATGGCTGAGAAAATATTGAGAACGGAATATTCGGAGGAGATGCAAAAGTCCTATTTGGATTATTCTATGAGTGTTATCACTGCAAGGGCTATACCTGATGCAAGAGACGGGTTAAAGCCTGTACAAAGAAGAGTTCTTTATGATATGAGTGAACTTAGGATATTCAGTGACAGGCCTCATCGTAAGTCCGCCAGAATAGTCGGAGATACCATGGGTAAATATCATCCGCATGGAGACAGCTCAATATACGAGACCTTGGTAGTACTCAGTCAGGACTTCAAAAAGGGCATGGCTTTGATTGACGGGCACGGAAACTTCGGCTCTATCGAAGGTGACGGTGCGGCTGCCATGAGATATACCGAGGCAAAGCTTGCAAAGTTTACAGAAGAGGTGTATTTAAAAGACCTTGATAAGACTGTGGAGTTTGTTTCAAACTATGATGAGACTGAAAAAGAGCCGCAAGTACTGCCTGTCAGGGTGCCGAATCTTTTGATAAACGGTGCGGAAGGTATTGCCGTCGGAATGTCAACATCCATACCCACACACAATCTGGCCGAGGTTTGTGATACCTGCATTGCCTATATAAAAAACAGGGACATCGACACAAAAAAGTTACTTGATATCTTACACGGACCGGATTTTCCTACAGGCGGTATTATTGCAAATAAAAAGGATTTGCTTGAAATATACAATACGGGAAACGGTAAGTTAAAGCTTAGAGGTAAGATAGAAGTAGAGCTTGGAAGAAGAAAAAGTGACAAGGACAAGCTTATAGTCTCAGAGATTCCGTATACTATGATAGGCAGCGGAATAAATAAGTTTTTGGTGGATGTAGCCAATCTGGTGGAGAAATAAGAAACTTAGTGATGTGGTGGATATCAGTAACCAATCCGATAAGAACGGTACCAGAATAGTTTTGGAGCTGAAAAAAGATGCGGATATTGAAAAGATAAAAAATATTCTTTACAAAAAGACCAAGCTTGAGGATACCTTCGGTGTAAATATGCTGGCAATAGTTGACGGCAGACCTGAGATTTTATCACTTAGAGATATCTTAAAAAATTATATTGAGTTTCAGTATGAGATTACTACAAAAAAGTACAACATTCTTCTTAATAAGGAGCTTGAGAAAAAGGAAATTCAAGAGGGACTTATAAAGGCTGTAGATGTAATTGACTTGATAATTGCCATACTTCGAGGTTCCAAAAATTTGGCTCAGGCAAAAAAATGTCTGACAAGCGGTGATACCACAGACATCACATTTAAGGTAAAGTCACTTGAAAAAGATGCAAAGAAGCTCTCATTTACTGAAAAACAGGCACAGGCAATACTTGATATGAGGCTTTATAAGCTTATAGGCCTTGAGATAGAGGCTCTTTTAAAGGACAATGAGACTACTCTTAAGAATATAGCGGAATATGAGAATATTTTGAAAAATCACAAAAATATGGATAAACTCTTTATAAAGGACCTTGAAAAAATTAAAAAGGAGTTTGCATTAAAGAGAAGAACTCATATTGAAGACGCCAAGGAAGCCGTATATGTGGAAGAGGAAGTTGCCAGTGAAGAAGTGATCTTTGTTATGGATAAGTTCGGATACTGTAAGCTTTTGGACAGGGAGCACATTTGATAAGAATGCCGAGAATATAGAGACTGAGAATAAATACGTATTCCCTATTATGAATACAGATAAAGTATGTATTTTTTCAAATAAAGGCATCTTATATAAAATAAAGGCAATGGATTTACCTATGTCAAAGCTTAGAGATAAGGGAGTACCTGTTGACAATCTGACAAAGTTTGACAGCGGCAGTGAAGAGATACTTTTAGCTTTAAGTGAAGACAGTATGCAGGGGTCTTATATTTTGATGCTTACCAAAAACGGATATATAAAGAAGGTGTCATCAAGCGAATTTAAGACAAACAATAAACAGGTGGCATCCACAAAGCTTAACGATGACGATGTTTTGGTGGGTGTAAGCTCCTTGATGCAAGAATTAAGACGGATATATGTATTTCAAGCAGTGCAGGCTATGTGCTTAAGTTTAATGTCTCCGAGGTAAATGAATTTAAAAAGAGTACAAGAGGAGAGAAGGCTATAACTCTGGGTTACAACGAGTTTGTAGAAAATCTGTACATATTATCTGAAACAGGTATCGGAATCATTAACGGAAAGGAACTAAATCTATCGAAAGTAAGGCTTAGTCACAGAGGATATAAGGGACAAAAAATCAAGTAAATAAAACATTTTAAAGTAACTGTCTTTGTGAGACGTACAAATGTGCGTGTATTGCGAAAAAGTGCTTGAAATATTATTCATGTTGTACTATGATTGCATGCAGTTAAAAAAGTCGTTCAAAAGTTTTGAATGACTGTTACAAAATACAGATAGATATGGAGAAATGTTATGGATAGAAAATTAAAAGTCGGTGTTCTCGGTGCTACAGGTATGGTAGGACAGAGATTTTTATCATTACTTGAAAATCACCCTTGGTATGAGGTGGTAGTTGTTGCAGCCAGCCCGAACAGTGCCGGCAAGAGATATGAGGATGCTGTAGGCGGTCGTTGGAAAATGACTACACCTATGCCAAAGGCTTACAAAGACCTTATCGTAATGAATGTAAATGATGTAGATGCTGTAGCAAAGGAAGTGGATTTTGTATTTTCAGCTGTAGATATGACTAAGGATGAGATAAAGGCTATTGAGGAGGCATATGCAAAGACTGAGACTCCTGTAGTTTCAAACAACTCCGCACACCGTTGGACAAAGGATGTACCGATGGTTGTACCTGAGATAAATCCTGAGCATTTTGCGATCATCGAGTCACAAAAGAAGAGACTTGGAACAAAGAGAGGTTTTATCGCAGTTAAGCCTAACTGTTCTATACAAAGTTATGCTCCTGTACTTAACGCATGGAAGGAGTTTGAACCTGAGGAGGTTGTTGTTACAACATATCAGGCTATATCAGGTGCCGGAAAGACTTTCAAGGATTGGCCTGAGATGGAGGGAAATATCATTCCTTTTATCGGAGGTGAGGAAGAAAAGAGTGAGAAAGAGCCTCTTAGAATATGGGGCCATATTGAAGGTGACGAGATTGTTCCTGCAACTTCACCGAAGATTACTTGCCAGTGTGTCAGAGTACCTGTACTTAACGGACATACAGCCGCAGTATTTGTAAGATTCAAAAATAAGCCTTCAAAAGAAGAACTTATAAAGAAGCTTGTGGAGTATAAGGGTGAGCCTCAAGAGCTTAATCTTCCGTCCGCACCTAAGCAGTTCATACAGTATCTCACAGAGGATAACAGACCTCAGGTTTCACTTGATGTGGACTTTGAGAACGGTATGGGAGTTTCCGTAGGCAGACTCAGAGAGGATACAATCTATGACTATAAGTTCATCGGACTTTCACACAACACTCTAAGAGGTGCTGCAGGCGGTGCCCTTCTTTGTGCGGAGTACTTGACAGCAAAAGAACTTTATACAGGCAAAATAATTTTTTTGAATATTCTATCAAAGGCATTTGCATGGCAGATGCCTTTTTTTCATTATCAAGTCACATAGTAATATTTACACTAAGTATTGCAAGGGAATAGAAAAAAATTTGTATAATGTATGGAAATAGCTGTCACATCAGGCTGTGACGGCTTTTTTTCTTTGTAGAGAGAGGAAAGTTATGGGTATTAAGAAAACTGAATTTGGAAAAACAAAAAGACGGTAAGATAGTGAATCTGTATACTCTTACAAATAAAAAAACGGGTTGAGTGCGTCATTTACCGATTTTGGGCGGTACATGGGTGAGTATGCTGGTACCTGATAAGGACGGAAACTTTAAAGATGTATGCCTCGGTTTTTGACAGTGTGGCAGGCTATGAGGAGAATAAGCCGCATTTCGGTGCTATAATAGGAAGATATGCCAATCGTATAGCAGGAGGCAGGTTTGTTCTTGACGGAAAAAGAATTTCAATTATCTCTAAATAACGGTAACAATGCGCTGCATTCAGGTTCGGATTACTGGGATAAAAGGATATGGGAAGCAGGAACATTTGAAGATGAAGACAGAGATATGGTTACATTTATGCTGATAAGTCCTGACGGTGACCAGGGGTTTGACGGAGAAGCAAGAATAAGTGTAAGCTATGTGCTTTCAGATGACAATGCTCTTACAATAGGATACAGTTTTGTATGTGATAAAAAGACGGCCGTAAATCTGACAAATCATAATTATTTCAACCTGGCAGGTGAGGATGCGAAAAATATATATGACCAGGAGGTTGAGATATACGCAGACAGCTTTTTGCCATGTGATGAAAATTCCATACCTACAGGCGAGATAAGAAAAGTTGAAAATACTCCTATGGATTTTAGAAAGTACAGAAAGATCGGTGACGGTATAGACTCCGATTATGAAGCTACAGTGCAAGGAGGCGGATACGACCATAACTGGGTTATAAGAGATTACGACGGCAATCTTAGGCTGATAGCCAAGGCAAGAGATAATGCAAGCAAAAGAGTTATGGAAGTGTATACGGATTTGCCGGGAGTACAGTTTTATACAGGAAATTTTTTGAATGATGAGATCGTAGGTAAAAACGGTGTACATTATAATAAGCGAAGCGGATACTGCTTTGAGACACAGTTTTTCCCAAATGCTATAAACAATCCGGATTTTATACAGCCGGTAGTTAATGAGCTTGAAGAGTTTATCAGTGAGACTGTATACAAGTTCAGTGTAGAAAAAGATTGATGAAGAAACTTTTTATTGCGGAAAAGCCAAGTGTTGCAGCCGAGTTTGCAAAGGCTCTGAAAGTGCCTACAGGCAGGAAAAACGGATATTTGGAGGGTGACAATATTATAGTTACATGGTGTGTAGGACATCTTATAACTATGAGTTATCCTGAAAAGTATGATGAAAAGTTCAAACGCTGGTCGCTTGACACTCTGCCTTTTTTACCTAAAGAGTTCAAGTATGAAGTAATTGACGGAGTAAAAACTCAGTTTGATACAGTCTCAAAGCTGCTTAACAGAGAAGATGTTGATACTATATATATATGTACCGACTCGGGAAGAGAGGGTGAGTATATCTACAGACTTGTGGATATGATGGCAAATGTAAAGAATAAGGTCAGAAAAAGAGTCTGGATTGATTCTCAGACTGAAGAGGAGATACGCAGAGGTATCAAAGATGCCAAAGACTGGTCATACTATGATAATCTTTCAGCGGCAGCATTCCTTAGAGCTAAAGAAGATTATCTGATGGGTATCAACTTTTCAAGGATTCTTACACTTAAATACAGCAGAAATGTGGCAAATTTTTTAAAGCTTGACAGAGCGGTATTAAGCGTGGGAAGAGTAATGACCTGTGTTGTAGGAATGGTGGTCAACAGAGAAAGAGAAATAAGAAACTTTGTAAAGACTCCTTTTTATAAAGTATTGGCAAAGTTTGAAAATCAGGGGATGTTCATAGACGGAGAGTGGAAGGTGAATGAAAAGTCAAAGTACTTTAATTCCCCGATGCTTTATAAGGATAACGGCTTTAGGAAAAGATATATGCACAAAAGCTTATTGAACATGTGGAAGAGATTGCAAATGAAAACGGCAGAGAAGTAGAGGTACTCTCAAATGAGAAAAAGAAGGAAGTGAAGAATCCTCCGCTTTTATTTAATCTTGCCGAAGCACAGAATGAATGTTCAAAGAGGTTTAAGATAAGCCCTGATGAAACATTAAAGATCATACAGGAGCTTTATGAAAAAAAGCTTGTTACCTATCCCAGAACCGATGCCAGAGTGCTCTCAAGCGCTGTAGCCAAGGAAATAGATAAAAATATCAGGGGACTTTGTAAATTCCCTTTGCTTGCGGATTTCGCAAATGATATACTTAGTAAGGGTACATACAAAAATATATCAAAAACAAAGTATGTTAATGATAGTCAAATCACCGACCATTATGCTATAATACCTACCGGGTTTGGAAATATGAATTCTTTAGGCAGATTGCAGATGTTGATATATGAACTGATATGTAGGAGATTTCTTGCTATATTTTATCCTCCTGCCATATATCAGAAGTTTGCCATCAAGTTCGGTATAGGAGATGAGATATTTATCACAAATACCAAGGTTTGTATTGAAAGAGGATTTTTGGATGTATTAAGTCCGCTAAAGGAAGAAGGCGATGATGACGGCGACTCACAAAAGCCTGAATATATAAATATGATTTCATCGCTTAGAAAGGGTTCCAAGTTAAAGCTTGATTCTTTAAGTATAAAGGAGGGAGACAGTACCTCCAAAGAGGTATTCATCCGGATCCATAATACTTGCAATGGAAAATGCAGGTCAGCTTATAGAAGATGAAGAACTTCGAAGTCAGATAAAGGGAAGCGGTATAGGTACTTCAGCTACAAGAGCGGATATCTTTGAAAAAGTTGTTTGCAATCAAGTATCTGGCTCTCAACAAAAAAACGCAGATAATCACACCTACACTTTTCGGTGAGATAGTATATGAAGTGGTGAACTGTTCCATTTCACAGCTGTTAAATCCCGAACTCACAGCAAGTTGGGAAAAGGGATTAACAATGGTGTCAAACGGAGATATATCATCAGATGAGTATATGACCAAGCTTGAAAGATTTGTAGGGATCAGATGTCTAAATGTGAAGCAGCTTAATAATCAATATAGTTTAAATGCCGTATTTGAAAAGATTTCAAAAGAATATAAGGGCATGAAAGGATAAAAAATGAAGAAAATCGATGTAAAAACAAAAAAACTTTTTGATCTTGAGGAAACTGTTGCAAAAGAACTTTTTGAGAGATACACATATCCTTGGGAAGTATTCAAAGATCTTGGAAGCTTCATAGAAGAAGTTGGAGCTACATTGCCTGATACCGAGTATCTGAAGATCGGAAAGAACATATGGGTACATCGTTCTGTAAAGATAATGCCGACTGTAGCGCTTGCAGGTCCGCTTATCATCGGAAAGGACGCAAGTATTCGTTCATGTGCATTCTTCAGAGGAAATGTAATTATCGGTGAAGGTGCGGTAGCAGGAAACTCATGTGAGTTTAAGAATGCCATACTTTTCAACAAGGCACAGGTTCCTCATTTCAGCTATGTTGGTGACTCCGTTATCGGATACAAGGCACATCTTGGTGCATCAGCAATCACATCAAATCTTAAGAGCGACAAGTCCGATGTAGTGCTTCACCTGGAAGATGCAGAGCTTGATACAGGTCTTAGAAAGCTTGGTGCAATAGTAGGTGATGAGGCTGAAGTAGGATGCGGTTCCATTCTTAATCCGGGTACGGTTATAGGAAAGAATACAACCATCTATCCGCTTTCAAGTGTAAGAGGTTGTGTAAGCAAGTCATCTATATATAAGAGTGCAGATGATATAGTAACAAAGGCAAAGAAAAAGCCGGTTGTAAATAAATTATAAAATAAAAGAGGTCTGAAATGCTGCAGTTTGCAGAGGTTTCAGACCTTTTTTGATCAGCTTATATGATTTAAAATGTTTTCAAGCAGTGAATAAGGCACTTTTAAATTGCCGTATCCTTTACCTATATCAAGTCCCGGCTTGTGTGCGCCGTGAAAGTCGCTTCCACCTGTCTGAAAGAGATTATATTTTTTTGATAAAGATTGAAGAATTTTTATATCTTCATCCGAATGTGTGGAGTGATAAACTTCTATACCGTTTAAACCGAGATCTTTTAAATGAATAAGCAGACTTTCAAGTTCACTTTCGGAAAATTTATACTGAAACGGATGTGCAAGTGAAATAAAAAAATTATGTTTGCTTAAAAACTCCATACATCTGTTTGTTGTGATTTTCTTTACAGGTACATACTTGCCGCCGTATTCAAGATATTTAAAGAAGGCCTCGGATTTATCTGCAACAACTCCCATCTTTATAAGGGCATTTGCAAAGTGTGCCCTTGTTATCTGAGTGTTAGGATTGTCTCCGACCAAATCATCCACAGAGATTATAATTCCGTCTTTTTTGAATCTTTTCAGTATTTCATTATTTCTTTCAGCCCTTTCCTTTGCAAAAAAATCCAAGTCGGATAATATTTCCTCTTTGATATGAAGCTTTTTTGGAGGAAAAGTATCAGGCAGAAGATATCCCAAAATATGTATTTCCTTTGAGTTGTATACACAACTCATCTCAACTCCTGCAATCACAGGCAAATCAAGTTCAAGTCCTTTTTTAAAACATTCGTTTACTCCCGCCATTGTATCATGGTCTGTAAGCGCTATGGCACAAAGGTTTGCTTTTTTTGCCAGTGTGGCTACCATAGAGGGAGAAAAGCTTCCGTCGGAAGCGGTGGAATGTGTGTGTAAATCAATATATTTCATATTATCCTCTGAAAATTATCCTGTTTTAATATTTGTCAATAAAAACCATAAACAGTCTAGCACAATGAATTGTTTAAAGCAAATCTTGATTGTTGTACCGGAATCATTTTCTTGGTATAATTTGACTTAAGAATATTACTTTTATTGTAAAAATAAAATATTATTGAGTGGTATTTTAATAATACATTCATAGGGAAATAAAATGTTAAAAAGACGAAAAAAGGAGCAGATGTCCGGGTCGGAAAGAGTAAGGGCAGCCAGAAGACGCTCACAAAGCGGCAGATATATAGCCGACATAAATATAAGGGGCGTGGCCTTGTTGACAACTGTTTTTGTTATATTACTTGCAACCGTAATACTTTGTGTAAAGAAGGTAATAAAGCCTGTAAATGTATCCGGTGAGATAAACACAGAGTCGACTGTTGATATTGCAAATGAAAAGCTGAAAAAGCATATAAGTATTGATGAAGTGGATATAACGGGAATGAAGATGGCGGAGGCAAAATCCGCAATCGAAAGAGTATATCCCTGGAAAATGAAGTTGCATATAGATGATAATGACAGCTTGGAGTTGAATAATATACTTGATAAAAAGCTTGATAAGCTTTTGAGTGAAATATATTCGGATATTGATAAGGCAAATACGCATTATGATATAAGTTTTGATGACGGCGATATAGAAGAGATGGTTAATGAGGCGAAGAAAAAGTGGGATATTCCTCCACAAAACGGCTCTATATCGGGATTTAACAAGGATACAAAGAGTTTTACCTACACACATGAGAGTGACGGCTTTTTGATAGATGAGAACAGACTGAAAGGTGATTTGAAGTCATTTACAGACAGAAAGGATTTTCAGGCGGACATCTTGGTTGTAAGAAATGAAGCAAAACCGAGTGTCACGGAGGTAAGTGCAAAGGAGAAGTATAAGGTAATAGGAACTTTTACCACAAAGACTACAGACAATAAGGACAGAAATACCAATATTTCGCTTGCAAGTGAAGCACTTGACGGACTGATAATTAAGCCCGGTGAGGAATTTTCTTTTAATAACACTACAGGTAACAGGACTGAAGAAAGAGGCTACAGACCGGCAGGTGCCTATGTAAACGGAGTCTTATCTGAAGAACCCGGAGGCGGAGTATGTCAGGTATCATCTACACTTTATAATGCGGTCATATTTGCAGGTCTTACCACTACAGAGAGGCATGCACATTCATATGAGCCGACTTATGTGACTCCGGGAGAGGACGCAATGGTCAGCTATGACGGATATGCCGGACCTGATATGAAATTTGTAAATACTTGTGACACTGCGATAGCAATACGTGCAGTGCTTACCGGTCAGACACTTACCTGTTCAATCATAGGCATTCCTATTTTGGAGGACGGTGTGAGTATAGAGATGGAGTCAAAAAAGATTGCGGACCTTGACCCACCGGCTCCTGAGTATATTGAGGATAAGAGCCTTAAAAGAGGGAAAGAAGTGGTAATAAGTGAGGCAAAGAAAGGTTCAAGGTGGGCTACCACTTATATTGTGAAAAAGAACGGAAGCATAATAAAGGAAGAACCTTTCCACAACTCCACGTATAGAGGTAAGCCTGCAAAGATAAAGGTAAATTCCGAGAGTGAGACTACAAGTGCTCCAAAGTCAAGTATTGAAACAAGTATAGAAGGTACTAAGGGTGTGAAGTCGGATGAGAGTTTGAGTAAAAAGAATACTGAGACTACATTGGAGAGTACGGTTGAGAAGATACCTACAAGTGATGTATCAAAAAATGAGGTGTCAAAGACTGAAGAGAGCATTAAGCAAAAAGAAAGTGTTGAAGAAACTGTAGAAAAACTGACAACAGAGGCGGATACTGTCGAAGAGATGGTGCCAAAGCCTGAAAATTAAATATTATAGGGGGTATTATGAATAGGGAGAATGTAAAGTATTTGAAGTTACTTAAGCAAAATTACGCGTCAAGTCAGTCGGTAATCAGAGAGATTATCAATCTGTCCGCCATCACAAACCTGCCGAAGGGAACCGAATTTTTCTTGAGTGATATACATGGTGAATATGAGGCGTTTTTACATATTATGAATAACTGTTCCGGTGTAATAAAGGAAAAGGTTGACCTGATATTTACAGATACTTTGTCCGAGTTTGACAGGCAGGAACTCTGTACTCTGATATATTATCCGAGGGAGAAGATGACCATGCTTGCCGAGACCGGAAAGATAGATGCCGGCTGGTATTCTATGACTTTAAACTATCTTATAATGCTTGCAAGACTGCTTTCACAAAAGTATACAAGGTCAAAGGTCAGAAAGGCATTACCTGAGGACTACGCGTATATTATTGATGAGCTTTTACACGCACAAAAGAATGAAGATACCAATAAAGTCAGCTATCACAGGCATATTTTACAAACAATCATAGATTTGGAAGATGCTGACGAGTTTATTATTGCACTTTCGGCACTTATAAAGAGACTTGCGGTAGACCATCTGCATTTGGTGGGAGATGTATTTGACAGAGGAGGACAGGCCGACAGGATAATGGATTTGCTTATGAAGTATCATTCTATGGATATTGAATGGGGCAATCATGATATTCTTTGGATGGGTGCGGTATGCGGTAACGATGCCTGTATCTGCAATGTTATCAGAAATAATTTAAAGTACGGCAATGTTGAAATCCTTGAAAACGGATATGGTATCAGCCTCAGGCCTCTTATTATTTCGGAATGAATATGTACGGTATATCGGACGGTATACAGGCGGCGCTTGCGGCAATCAAGGTAATGCTCTTTAAGGTGGAAGGTCAGCTTATAAAAAGGCATCCGGAGTATGAGATGGACAGCAGGTTGCTTTTAGAGCATATAAATCTTGACAGGGGCAGCGTGACTATAGACGGTGTGGAGACTGCCCTTAAGACAACACTTTTCCCCACTCTTGATATGAACGATCCGTATAGACTCACTGATGAAGAGGAAGAGATTCTTTTGAAGTTGAGGAGAAGTTTTGTATCAGGTCAAAGACTTAACAAACATATAAAGTTTTTATATGATAAAGGAAGTATGTACAATGTTTACAACAGAAACCTGATTTATCACGGCTGTGTGCCGGTGGATGAGAAGGGTACATTTGATATGCTTTCTATAGAAGGTAAGTATTATCACGGTAAAGCGCTGTTTGATATATGTGATAAGAAGGCAAGAGCGGCTTACACGGACAATCCGAGTATGGATGATGTGGACTTTATGTGGTTTTTATGGGGTGGTGAGAAGTCACCGCTTTGTGGCAGAATGGTAAAGACCTTTGAGAGAGACTATGTAGAAGATAAGAGCTTTTGGAAAGAACCGTCAAATCCGTATTACAGCAGGTACTATGACGAGAGCTTTTGCAGTCAAATCTTACATGAGTTCGGTCTGTATGATGTACATTCTCATATTATAAACGGTCACACACCTGTTCATGCCGTTGACGGTGAGAACCCTGTGAGAGCAAACGGCAGGCTGTTTGTTATAGACGGAGGATTTTGCCGTGCTATGAACAAGACTACAGGAATTGCAGGCTATACTCTGATATTTAACTCACACGGACTTAGTTGAAGGCGCATACTCCTTTCACATCTGTAGAAGATGCACTGATAAACAACACGGATATAAGGTCAGAGTCCGAGGTGATAGAAAAGGAGACATATCGTATGTTTGTAAAGGATACGGACATAGGCAAACAAATCCTTGAGGACATAGCCGACCTTAAGATGCTGCTTGAAAATTACAGGACACTGTAAGATGCAGGGTGTGGGGAAGGAAAGGAGAAATATGGATTATAGGAGAGTCATAGAGAAACTAAACCCTATTGATGATATATTTTTTAGGAAAATGGCAGAAAATAAAAGCTTTTGTGAGGAGATACTTAGAGAGTTTTTAGAAGATCCCGGACTTGAGGTATTAGAAAATCATGCACAACACTCAATAACAAGTATCGAAAGAAGATCGGTAATTCTTGATGCTTTATGTAGGTTAAAAGACGGCAGAGTTATAAATGTAGAGATACAAAATGATGATAATGTGAACCATCAAAAGAGAGTGAGATATTACAGCAGTATGATCACTACTAACATGATTGAAAAAGGTGTCAGTTTTAATGAATTACCGGATATATGCATAATATATGTATGTAACTTTGATATCTTTAATAAAAATAGAGTAAAATATGAAATAAAAAGGGTTGTAGACGGTTTTGATATAGAACTTGACAACGGATTAAGAGAAATATATATTTGTGCTAATATAAGAGATGGAAGCAGTTTATCGGAACTAATGAGAGTTTTTACAGAAGATGACAGCTATAGCAGGAATTTTCCGATAGTATCTGATATAAAGTATAGATTGAAGTATTCAGAGGAGGGAGAAGATATGTCAGAAGTACTGAAGCAATTATATGAAGAAGGCAGAGAAGAAGGTAGAGAAGAAGGCAGAAAGCAAGGTATACAAAAGGGATTTATAAGTGCCTTAATATCTTTAGTAAAGGACGGTATACTAAGTATAGCCGATGCGGCAAGCAGGGCAAATATGAGTGTGGAAAGCTTTGAAAAGTATATGCGAAGCATGAAATAGAAATTATAAGGAGGAACATATGAACGAAAGTATAGTAAAGGCGGTAAAGGAAATGATAGAGGCACCAAGCTGTTGTCCAGAGCTGGAAACGGCAGGTGAAATCTGGCTTGAGTCACTTGGTACGGATGCACAGGAAGCCGCTACAAAGGCATTGATAGCGGAAGCAAAGATGGATATATGCACAATAGACAGCGTGTATAACTTTTTTGTATCCGATGAAGGTAAGAAAGCGTTCGGTGAAGAAAAGGCAAATGAGCTTGCAGAACATGCCAAAGAGGTAAAAGAGGCAGGCGGAGAGTACTGCGATTGCGGTGCCTGTGCAGGTGCAAAGTTTATAACGGAACATGAAAGTGAAATGTATAATTAGATTAAAGGCATAGTAAAAGCCGTTAGAATCAATGAAAAGATTGGTTTTAACGGCTTTTTTAATGGGAAAAGTCCGTATACAAAAGCCGGTATAAGAGTCTTATGTCGTTGCAATATACTCTGATTTGTTGCATTATCGCTTAAGAATATTGAAGACGGAAATAGAAATAATATAATAGCGATATAAAGAAAGGAGTATAAATGACAGAAAAGAAAAAAGAAATCCCTTTTTTATGCTTGAGGATGAAAGAACTTAGAGAAGAATATAAATGCAGCTTGGATGATATGGTAAAAAAGATACAAAACTATGAAGGTACATTAGTAGAAAAATCTTCTTTATCTCGTGCGGAAAACGGCAAAACGCGTGAAAATACATTAAAAGAGTATGCAATCAGGTATTGTAAGGCTTTTTGTATGTCGGATGAACAGATAGAGCAGTTCTTAAGGGGAGAAAAGACGGTTGTAGTTGATACATCTGCAATACTTAAGAATATTCAACTGATAGATGAACTGAATGAGGAATATGATAAGGTTATTATACCTAAAGTGGTGGTAAATGAATTGAACAGGATAAAGGACTCTAAATCATCATTATGTAAAAAGGCTTGGGAGGTACTTAGAGGTATAAGTTACGGAGACAAGATTGTTTCAATGGAGTATACTGGTAAAAATAAAAATATCAAAAATGATGAAAAGATTATATTTATCGCAAATGAGGCTTCAAAAAAGTATCATACAAAAGTTGACATTATAACGGATGACATTGATTATTCGGTATACTTAAAGAATAATGAGAATATATCGGCATTACATTTGGGTGAATATATAGCAACAAAACAACCGATAAGAGATACAGGCAGGCTTGACAATATAAAAGATTTTTTTGCAGATACTTATGAAAGCCTTGAAAAAATAAGCAAAGATGAAGTAAATGCCTATATGAGTGACGGAAACACATTGATTATTTCTACTGTAAGAGCAACATCAAAACCTATGAATCAAAGAAAGGAAAAGATAAGGTGGTTGATATCATTGGGAGGTGATGTAAATAAAAGAGATAATGCAAGGAGATACTTCCCTCCGCTTTCACATGCAATACAGGTAAAAGACTATGAGATGTTTGGATTTCTGTTGGTCGAATGTAGAGCAAATCCGAATGTAGGCAGCAAAAATCCATATAGCGGCGAGAAACTAAGACAAAAGAATGAAGGAAATATGCCTTTGATGATAGCGGCATGGCATGGAATGACGGAATTTGTAAAATTATTATGCAAAGATGAGAGAACAAGCCTTAATCAACAGGACGCAAACGGCTTTAGCGCATTGATGAAAGCCTGTATGAACGGATACTTTAGAGACGGTAAAGATATAAGAAAAGTTTTGCTTGAAGCAGGTGCGGATACAAAGATTGTAGATATGAGCGGCAGGTCCTATATTGATTGGATGAATGAATACAGGAAAAACGGACCTATGTTAAAAGATTACGGAAAGAGTAAAAGCTATAATGCAAATAGACAGAGTATGTATTTCAATAAATAACAGATGCAATTTGAGCTGTAAATATTGTCATTTTCATGAGAAAAAAGATGTTATTAAAAACGACACAATGGATGTATTTGAAATTTTAGACAATATCATCAAATATATTGAAAGTAAGGATATTAAACTGTTTAAAATCGGATTTGTAGGTAACGGAGAGCCGCTGCTTGAATATAATGATCTTAAAGAATATATATTATATATCTCAGGTTATATAAAGCAGGGCAGAATTATGGCATATTCTATTACAAACGGACTTTTGTTAAATGAAGATATGATAAAGTTCTTTGCTAAAAACAATGTAAATCTCGGCTTTTCGATAGACGGAACAGAAAAAATACATGATATGTATCGCTGTAATACACATGGAAAAGTTATGGAGAAGATAGAACTTTATAAGCGGCTCACAGGAAATTATCCGAGTATGAACTGTACCGTTGGAAAGGAAGTTATAAAAGAAGAGGATGCCACTATAAAATTCTTTGAAAAGTTTGATAACAGAATCACATTTTCAAGGATGATCGGAAAATACGGTATTTCTTTAGAAGAGTTCAACCGCTTTTTAGATAATGCACAGAAAAGCTTGAATGTGCGCAGAGGGGGTTATGACTGTACAATGTACGGAGGGATGTGCGGAGCCGGAATCAACAATTTCTTCTTTGCAAACGGCAAGGTATTTCTATGTGGAAACTGTGTTGATTTGGAACCTGTAGCAAAAAGTGATATTAAAATAAATGAACTTGAAAAAATACATTTGGACTTTGACAGAAAGAAATGTTATAAGGAGATGATATGCGATTAGGCTTATACGGGCTGCCTGCTGCAGGTAAGACCTATATTTTAGACAGAATAAAGGGGATTAAAGTCCTTCACGGAAGCGAGATGCTTTTTGATATTAACAAAGATTTTCATCATATGGATGAGAAGTGTAAAAAAGCTGTGAGAAAAGAATTGGCAAATATTTTGTTTAAAGAAGACAATTTCATTATGGACGGGCATTATTCATTCGGAGACAATGTGGTATTTACAAAAGAAGACGGTAAGCTTTATGATGCATTTTTATATTTATATATTGAACCGGAAGTATTAAGGTCAAGAATGGAGAAATCTTCCAAAAACGGTAAGTATCTGAAATTTGATATAAAAAAATGGCAGAATACTGAAATAGAGAAATTAAGAGAGTATTGCCATGAACATGATAAAGTTTTTTATGTCATTGACAATCAGGATTTGGGGATATTTTGATGATATAAATACAGTATTAAAGTTTATATATGCCGTATCGGACGGATTCAGCTGTGTAAATTTTGCAAAAGAGGTGGCAAATGATATTTTATCAATGTCGGACGTTACAGATATTACACTTACAGACGGTGACAGGACATTGATAAGAGAAGATTCAAGTTCTTTGATCGGATATAAAACACATATATTTGACGGAAATTTTTTTATACAGGTTTTCAAAGCTTTTGTACATCATGAAAAATATGATGAAATATATAAACGCTTCTAAGAAAAACGGAAATACCAGATATTACATATAATGAATTTGTACTTAAATATATGGATAACGGATTTATATTGACATCGGGACAGCCGGATATATGGAAAAATATTTCGCAGAAGATAAAAAGACCGGTATTTTTTGGAAATCAAATGTCATCAGACACAAAGTTTTTTATTACAAAATTTTTGCAAAAGAATAAAAAGGTAAGAGCCTTCGGAGACAGTATGAATGATTACTTTATGTTAAAGAGGGCTGACGAGGCGTTTCTTATAGCCAAACCGACAGGGGAGCTTAGCAGCTCTTTAAAAAACAGAGATTTGGAGGGTATACAGATTGTTTGAGATAAAAAAGGATGAGAAAATAGAGAAGCTTATTGCAATTACAAAGTCGGATTCGGGTATAAGCGGACCGGTACTTGCAAAGGCTCATGTAGAATTGGGAAGGGCGCTTGGAGAACAAATAAAGGAGCGGTTTTCACATGATACTACGGTTGTGGCGATACTTAGAGGCGGTATATTTATGGCTATGGGATTATACTACGCTTTGGGGTGCAGGTTTGATGTTTATGACCCTAAGAAGGATAAGTTTATCCGCCCTAATACAAAGAATGTAATACTGGTTGACTCAGTAATAAACACCGGTAAAACTATAGAAGAGATATCCGGATCGGATATAAGTATTGCCAGTTGTGTAATTAATGAAAATGCTGTGGAAAAGTTTAAAGACAAGCTTTATACTATACGTGTATCAAAAAACTCATATGTAGGCAGTAATACAAAGGTACAAAGGGGTAATAGGGGGCCCGATACTACTATGAGACTTTTTAATCAGATATAGTATAGAGACTAGGGGGATAAATGAATAATATTTGGAAATCGGGAATATATGGGCTTATTATCGGAGACGCGATGGGAGTACCTGTTGAATTCGGCACAAGAGAGGAAAGAGAGAAAAATCCTATAAAAGATATGACAGGGTACGGAACATATAATCAGCCTGAAGGTACATGGTCTGATGACAGCAGTATGGTGCTTGCAACTCTTGCAAGTATTAAGGATAAAGGAAAGATTGATTATAAGGATATTATGGACAGATTTCATGATTGGTGTATGTACGGAGAATACACACCTTTTGGTGAAGTCTTTGATATAGGAATAGCGACTTCAAGGGCTGTAATGAAATACAGTAACGGGGCAGGGCCTTTAGAGTCGGGAGGAAAAACGGAGTGGGATAACGGTAACGGTTCGCTTATGAGAATATTGCCGGTATGCTTATATCTTTTTGAACAGCAAAAAAGCTTAAATATATCAGATGATGAAGTTATAGATATTGTACATAATTGTTCAGCTTTGACACATGCACATATAAGAAGCAAATTAGCCTGCGGTATATATTATTTTTTGGTAAGAGCCGTTTTGAGAGAATGTGGAGAATTGACAGAAAGACTGCAGATCGGAATAGATAATGCATTTGAGTATTACGGTAAAAATAATGAAAATGAGCTTGGAAACTATAACAGACTTATTTCACTCTCAGAATTTAAAAATATACCGAAAGAACTGATAAAAAGTACCGGATATGTTGTATACACACTAGAAGCAGCCATATGGTGTCTGATAAATACCTCATCTTATAAGGAAGCTGTTTTAAAAGCTGTAAACTTGGGTGATGATACCGACACCATAGCAGCCGTAACAGGTGGGCTTGCAGGGCTATATTATACTTATGATAAAATACCTGCAAGTTGGAGAGCCAAGGTGCAAAAAAAGGATTGGATTGATAGCTTGTTAAAAGCGTAAGCCCCGTTAGGCTTGCGCTTTTTTATCATTATGTAGTAATATAACTACCTAAAGTAGTTGATTGTAGAAAAGGAAGCTGTTTATGTTTACAAATGGTAACAGTTACAATAGTAGAATAGAAACCCTTGATATATACAAAGGTTTGCTTATATTCCTCGTAGTGTGGGGGCATTTTATGATGCCTTTAATAGACAGGGAATATCCGGTGGCAAGAAGGCTGTTTTTACTTATTTACAGTTTTCATATGCCGGCGTTTATATTCCTGTCGGGTTATTTTTATTACGGTTCGTGGAAGAAAAGAGGTACAGTATTTAAGTCGATTTGTTCTTGGATAGTACTTTACTGTGCAATGAAGCTTATGCTTAATTGCAGCGATATATTATTTTACGGTGAGAAAAAGCTTATACCGAACTTTTTACATGAGTCATATGCACCTTGGTATATTTTGGTAATGATTATTTTCAAATTGTTGCTGCTGCCGATAGAATTTATTCAAAAGATAAATAAAAAAGATACTGAAACGAATAATCAAAATATTATGAAAGGTAAGGCAGATATGCCAAAAGAGCTTTTTAGTGACGGTATAAGCATATATTTAATGTTTTTAATTGTATTAAGCGCCTGCATTTCAATGTTAAATATGCCTTGGCAGGAGAAAGTAGGAGACTTTTTGGCTTTGGACAGGGTGGTATCTTTTGCACCTTTCTTTTATATGGGAATGCTTTATAAAAAGTACCTTTCATACGGAAGAGTTTCGGTATTTGAAAAGACAAATAAACCTCTTTTCATTACAGGTGCGGTGCTTACGGCTACATTTATTATGTTTTTTTCTATTATAGGACCGTATACCAGAATGTTTTACGGAACATGGGGATATATATTGGTATATGAAAATATGGCAAGTATATTTAAGAGTGTTTTAAATCCGCTTAGAGCAGTATTTATTCCATATGCACTATGTATTGCATATTTTTTCTTTGTTTTGATAAACAAAAAGGAATTCTTTTCTGACACCTTTTTTGAAAAAATTCGGAGTATACAGCTTGCCGATATATGTTTTTCATAGACCGATACGAGATGCTTTTTCTTACTATGTATTGAATAAAGTAAGTTTTGGAAGATTTGAAGAAGAGATACTGATTATTATAATGGCCATACTCTCATTTATCTGTTGCTACGTATTGGGAAACAGATTTACAGACAGGGTATGCAGGCCTTTTTAATAATTGAATGTATGTAATAATGTATATATGAGAACAATTCATACCATTACAGTATGAATTGTTTTTTATTGTGAACATGAGAAAATTTTAACATATATCGCTTGAATTTGAAATTGATTGGTGATATTATCAGGGCATAGGTGAGTTAGTAAAACCTAACTAATTGTTTTTATTTAAAAGGAGGTACTTATGTGCTGGGACGGTTTTAAAGGAAGAAAATGGCGTGACGATGTTGATGTCCGTGATTTTATACAAAATAATTATACAATATACGATGGAGACGAAAGTTTCCTTGCAGGTCCTACAGATGCTACAAATAAGCTTTGGGCCGAACTTTCAAAGCTTCAAAAGGAAGAGAGGGCCAAGGGCGGAGTTTTGGATATGGAGACTGAAGTGGTTTCCACCATTACCTCATACGGTCCGGGATATATAAATGAGAGTATGAAGGATCTTGAAAAGGTGGTCGGACTTCAGACAGATAAGCCTTTAAAGAGAGCGTTTATGCCTTTTGGCGGAATCAAGATGGCTGAGCAGGCGGCAAGTACCTACGGATATCAGACTGACGAGAAATTTCATAAGATATTTACGGAGTATCACAGAACACATAATCAGGCTGTATTTGAGGCTTATACACCTGAAATGCATGCAGCCAGACATAATAAAATAATCACAGGGCTTCCTGATACTTACGGTAGAGGAAGAATAGTAGGAGACTACAGAAGGGTGGCACTCTACGGAATAGATTTCCTTATAGCAAAAAAGCAGGAAGACATGGCAAATTGCGGTGACGGTACAATGCTTGACGAGGTAATCCGCCAAAGAGACGAGCTTGGAATGCAGATAAATGCACTTAAAGAGATGAAGGAAATGGCGTCGGCTTACGGCTATGATATTTCAAAGCCTGCAAAGGATGCGAAAGAGGCTGTGCAGTGGTTATACTTCGGATACCTTGCCGCGATAAAGACACAAAACGGTGCGGCAATGAGTGTAGGAAGAATATCAACATTTCTTGATATTTATATTGAAAGGGATTTGAAGGCGGGAAAGCTTACGGAGAGTGAAGCACAGGAGCTTATAGATCACCTTGTAATGAAGTTTAGAATGGTAAAGTTTGCAAGAATACCTTCATATAATCAGCTTTTCTCAGGCGATCCGGTTTGGGCAACTCTTGAGGTGGCAGGTATCGGTATAGACGGCAGATCAATGGTCACAAAGAATGATTTCAGATTCTTACATACACTTGAAAATATGGGACCTTCACCTGAGCCGAACCTTACAGTGCTTTATTCAAGCAGACTTCCGAAATCATTTAAGGAGTATGCATCGGCTATTTCTATAAGGACAAGTTCGGTACAGTATGAAAATGATGATGTAATGCGTCCTGTATGGGGTGACGACTATTCTATATGCTGCTGTGTATCGGCTACGGAGACAGGTAAGGAAATGCAGTTCTTCGGAGCCAGAGCAAACCTTGCAAAGTGCCTTTTATATGCTGTCAACGGAGGTGTGGATGCAAAGACAAAAGAGCAGGTCGGACCTTCATACAGACCTATAACATCCGAGTATCTTGACTATGATGAGGTAATGGAAAAGTATGATGTGATGATGGACTGGCTTGCAGGACTTTATGTAAATACATTGAACCTTATACAGTATATGCATGATAAGTATTATTATGAGGCTGCCGAGATGGCGCTTATAGATACTGATGTCAGAAGAACTTTTGCAACAGGTATTGCGGGATTCTCACATGTTGTTGATTCACTCTGTGCAATCAAATATGCCAAGGTAAAGACAATACGTGATGAGGACGGTATTGTTATAGACTATGAGACAACAGGCGATTTCCCAAGGTACGGTAATGATGATGACAGAGCGGACGATATTGCTGTATGGCTTTTAAAGACCTTCCTCACAAAGATAAAGAAGAGACATACATACAGAAATTCGGAGGCAACCACATCAATACTTACTATTACTTCAAATGTGGTATACGGTAAGGCTACAGGAAGCATGCCTGACGGCAGAAAGGCGGGAGAGCCGCTTGCACCGGGAGCAAACCCAAGCTACGGAGCGGAGAAAAACGGTCTTTTGGCTTCTTTAAACTCTCTTACAAAGTTGCCTTATGAGTATGCACTTGACGGTATTTCAAATACTCAGACTATCAATCCTTCAGCTCTCGGACATGGTGAGGATGAGCAAAAGAAAAACCTTACTCAGGTAATGGACGGATACTTTGATCAGGGTGCACATCACCTAAATGTAAATGTCTTCGGTACAGAGAAACTTATAGATGCTATGGAACATCCTGAGAAGGAAGAGTATGCAAACTTCACAATCAGAGTTTCAGGATATGCTGTTAAGTTTATTGACCTTACAAGAGAACAGCAGCTTGATGTTATTGCCAGAACATGCCATGACAGGCTGTAAGATATAAACTGATAATATTGCTTTTGCAGTGATAAACGGCTATGTGAAGTTTCTTTACATAGCCGTTTTGTTTTTGGAGGAATTATGGAAGTAAGAGGAAATATACATTCATTTGAAACATTCGGACTTGTGGACGGACCTGGAGTAAGATTTGTAGTATTTGTACAGGGTTGCCATATGAGATGTCAGTTTTGCCACAATCCGGATACATGGTCTACCAAGGAAAATCAAAGCTTCAGTGCAAAAGAGGTTTTTGACAAGGCTATAAGGTACAGGCCGTACTGGAAGGATAACGGCGGAATTACTGTAAGTGGAGGTGAGCCGCTTTTACAGATAGATTTTGTGACGGAACTTTTTAAGCTTTGTAAGGAAAACGGTGTGAACACCTGCCTTGATACCGCCGGAGGACCGTTTAGCAAGGAATATATTTTTTTTGAAAAGTTTAAAATATTGATGCAATATACAGATCTTATTATGCTTGATATAAAGGAAATAAACAATGAAAGACATGAGGTGCTTACAGGCCTGAAAAATGACCACATCTTGGAAATGGCAAAGACTATGGATGAAATGGGAAAAAAGATGTGGATAAGGCATGTGCTGGTACCGCAAAGAAGTGATTATGACGAGGACCTTAAAAAACTGAGAGAGTTTATTGACACATTAAAAAATGTAGAAAAGGTGGAGGTATTACCTTATCATACTCTCGGTAAGCATAAGTGGGATAATCTTGGAATTTTGTATAAGCTTGAGGGTATTGACCCGCCTACAAAGGAAAGAGTGGAGAATGCAAACAGGATATTGAAGGGGTAGGAGTAGTATAGTATAATAAAAGAAATGGGGACATTTTTTAAATAAAAGTTTTTTAGTATTCTATGTATCGGTTTTTCAGGTTGTTAACAGTGTATGATATAATAAAGAGGTGAGTATGAAATCAAAGAATCAAAAGTATCCAAAGTAATATGTATAGTTGCTGCTATTTTGTTAGTTCATGGGATAAAGAAGGCAAAAAAGCAGCTTAATGAAAGCTGACAATGTTTCAACTGTTGAATGAGCAAAAGCTCAGCAATTTGATAGGAGACTATACCAAGGGCAGGGATACGGGAAATCAACGCATTATTGTAAAAAATACAGATTACATTGAAAGCGAGGTGAAACGAGTGTTAATGAATTCGTCGGAGTATATCTCCATTGTTGAAAATATCAAGCGAGAGATAAAAGCTGCACAGTATCGTGCTGCGATTCATGCAAATGTGGATATGCTCTTGCTTTACCATGATATTGGTTGTGTTATTAATGAGCATAAATTGTGGGGAAACAGATTCATTGATAACCTGGCTACCGATATAAGAATAGATTTTCCGGAGAGCAAGGGATATTCTGTTCGCAATCTAAAGTATATGGCAAAATTTGCCGAGACCTATCCCAATCGTGAATTTGTGCAGACAGTGTCTGCACAAATTCCATGGTCTCATAATATTGCTATTATCGAAAAGGTTAAAGATCCTGAGCAACGCATATGGTATATTCAAAAAACAGCCGAAAATGGATGGTCTCATAATGTTTTGATTCATCAAATCGAAAGCGGACTATATCAGCGGCAGGTGCTGGTCGATAAGGTTTCTAATTTTGAGAGCCGCTTGCCATCACCGCAAAGTGAGTTGGCAGCGCAGACTATGAAAGATCCGTATGTGTTCGACTTTATCCCATTCCGTGATGAGATGTTGGAAAGAGATATTGAGCAGGCGCTTGTTCGCGATGTTACGAAGCTTTTGCTGGAACTTGGAACAGGATTTGCATTTTTAGGCAATCAGTACCATCTTAATGTTGGTGGAGATGATTTTTACATTGACCTATTGTTTTATAATCTGAACCTGCGGTGTTATGTAGTTATCGAGTTGAAGGCCGGAGATTTCAAACCGGAATATGCCGGCCAGCTGAACTTCTACCTGTCTGCAGTAGATGGAATCCTAAAGAAAGCGGAAGATAATCCATCAATCGGCTTACTGCTCTGCAAGAGCAAGAATAATTTGGTTGCGGAATACTCTCTAAAGGATATTTCTAAGCCGATTGGCGTAAGTGAATATAAAGTTACCAGCAGTCTACCGGATGCCCTGGAAGAGCAGTTGCCGTCGGTTGAAGATATTCTAAAGAGAATCAAGTAATAGTGCAAGTTACGCTTTCACTATTTAGAAAACGAAAACATAACAAGGTAAAAGGATTTTGACAAGCAAATGCCTAAGATTGTAAAGACCATTTGATAGAAAAGAAGCAACATCTCCAATACTATTTTCATGAAAGGAGGTATGAATTTTGGAACTTGGTAAAAAAATTAAATATTACAGAAATGAGAAATCACTCACTCAGGATAATCTTGCGGAAAGAATATTTGTTTCAAGACAAACTATTTCCAATTGGGAGAATGACAAAAGCTATCTGGACATTAACAGTATTATCTTATTGAGTGAAGTCTTGGAAGTATCTGTTGATAATTTAATTAAAGGAGATGTTGAGCAGATGAAGGTTGAAATTAATTCAGAAGAAGTTAAGAAGATGAAGTTGTATTCTCTAATGATGCTAATTTTATTCTTGTTATCAGTGGGAGTACTTTTTACACTACTTAAATTCATCGGGTTTTATGCCCTTATTCCATGTTTTGGCTTGTGGCTGAGTGCAATGATTTTTGCAATCAAAATAGAGAAAATCAAGAAACATCATAATATTCAAAGCTATAAGGAAATTGTGGTATTTACAGAAGGCAAAAGATTAGATGAATTAAAGCAAATAGAAGAAAATGCAAAGCGCCCATATCAAAAAATTCTATCGGTACTGCTTACTGTGTTCATCACTGTATTCATTTGCGGATTTATGTATATTATCTTTAGATGACATTTGCGGTAAAAGGAGGCAGTTTCTTGCAATATATACTTTTCCTTCGAGACGTCAATGTGGGCGGTAAGAATAAAGTTTCTATGGAGGAATGTGGCAATATGTGAGGCATTGGATAAAATAGAGGAAATCGGAGTTAAAAAGGGCATTTTAATCGGTAGAGAAGAAGGTAGGATACTGGGTGTAGAGCAAGGTGAAGATTTAGTGTCCAGGCTAAACGGTATTTTGGCAAGAGAAGGAAATATAGAAAAGATTCTTAAGGCAAGCGAAGATAGGGAGTACAGAAAAGTATTGTTGAGAGAGTATAAGCTTATATAGTTGCTTAAATTTGTGATATGCAAAATCTTTAATAATTATATCTGTTTTTTAAAAAGATAGGGTTTGAAAAAAATCCTGTCTTTTTCTATTTCAATGATGAATACCGGAAATAAACTTTTCACCCTAGGAAATAAATAAGTTTGTCCCCCTTCCTTGACTTGAAAGAAATAAAAAAGTATAATCAAGTGTAAATGTCATAAACTGAATGGAGATGAAACATTGATAAAGAGTATGACAGGCTTTGGAAGAGCCGAAGAGATAACTGATGATTATAAATTGTCTGTAGAGATTAAGTCTGTGAACCACAGATATCTGGATTTGAATATAAAAATGCCGAGAAGATTTTTTCCCTTTGAAGCTGAGATAAGAAATATTATAAAAAAATATGTCTCAAGGGGAAAAGTGGACCTTTTTATAAATTATCTGGACTTTAAGGACAAGGCAAGCGGAGTATATCTGAATAAAAATATAGTAAAGAAATACCTTGATATAGGATTGGAGCTTTGTAAAGAGTATAGAATAGTTGATGATTTGAAAGTGTCACATCTTTTAAATCTTCCCGATGTTATCAGCATTGATGAACCTAAGCTTGATGAAGACAAGGTAAAGAGCAAACTCTTTAAAGTATTGGAAGAGGCTTGTAAAGTATTCTTAGGTACCAGAGAGTCGGAGGGTGAGAAACTCTTTACAGATATAAATTCAAAACTTGAGCTTTTGACAGATACCGCAGATAATATCAAGGAAAGATATCCGCAAGTTTTGGAAGAGTATAAGAGTAAACTTACCTTAAAGGTCAATGAGCTTTTGAGCGGAGTAAGTATTGAGGAGAACAGAATTGCAACGGAGGTGACTTTGTTTGCAGATAAAATATGTGTAGATGAGGAAGTTGTAAGACTTTTCAGCCATATAAAGGCTATGAATGATGAAATGAAATTGGATACCGGTATAGGTAGAAAACTTGATTTCCTTGCTCAGGAGATGAACAGAGAAGCCAACACCATTCTTTCTAAATCTACAGACCTAAATATAGCTAACTATGCTATAATACTTAAAACAGAAATAGAGAAAATAAGAGAACAAATTCAAAACATAGAATAGAGGGAGTATGGCTGACGGAATATTAGTTGTTGTATCAGGTTTTTCAGGTTCAGGGAAAGGTACTCTGATGAAAAAACTTATGTCAGAATATGATAATTATGCCTTGTCGATTTCTGCCACTACAAGGTCTCCCAGAAAAGGAGAAAAAGAAGGCAGAGAGTATTTTTTTAGAAGCAAAGAAGAGTTTGAAAAACTTATTGCAGGTGATGAGCTTATAGAGTATGCCATGTTTTGCAATAACTACTACGGAACACCGAGGGATTATGTTTTAGAGCAAAGAAAGAGCGGAAAGAATGTTATACTTGAGATAGAGGTGCAGGGAGCACTGAAGGTCAAGGAAAAGTATCCTGATGCAATGCTGATTTTTATAACTCCGCCTGATGCAAATACCCTAAAGGACAGGCTTGTTAACCGCGGAACCGAATGTGAGAATGCTATAAAGGCGAGACTGAAGCAGGCCGCTTGGGAAGCGGGTTGTATGAGTAAGTATGACTATATACTTATAAATGACGACTTGGAAAGAGCGGTTAGAGAATTAAATCATATCATTGAGAGCCACGGTAACTTAAAAGTGGACAGCAAAGATTTTATAGAAAAGATAGAAAAAGACTTAAAGACAATGTTTTTGGAGGAAAAATAAATGTTACACCCATCATATAGCGAACTTATCAATGTTGCAAACTCAGACGTAGATCCGGGTGAAGCACCTGTAGTACAGAGCAGATATTCAATAGTTATTGCCAGTGCAAAGAGAGCAAGACAGATTATTGACGGTGAGATACCTGAGGTAAAGGCTGACGGTAAGAAGCCGCTTTCTATTGCTGTCGAGGAGCTGTTTGAACAAAAAGTAAGAATAACAAACGATGATCCTAATAACGAAGCTTAAGAATCATTTTAATGTGCCATCATTTTCATGATGGCTTTTTATTAGTTTTTGAAAGGTTTTTATGAAAATGTCGATGGTGTCACTTGGATGTGACAAAAATACGGTTGACTCGGAGATGATGCTGGGTCTGATGAACGAAAAAGGTTTTGAATATACGGATATTGACGAAGAAGCTGAGGTAATGATAATAAATACATGCGGCTTTATACAGTCTGCAAAGGAAGAGAGTATCAATGCTATTCTTGAGGCTGCAAGACTGAAAGAAGACGGTAATCTTAAGGCACTTATAGTCACAGGATGTCTTGCACAAAGATATAAGGATGAGATAATAAAAGAGATTCCTGAGGTGGACGCACTGCTTGGTACTTCAAGTTTTGATAAGATTGTGGAAACTGTGGAAGATGTACTTGGCGGTGAGATAAAGAATGAGTTTTTGGACCTTGACAGATTGCCGTCAATTTCAAAAAAGAGAAAAAATTCCACAGGCGGATACTATGCATATTTAAAGATTGCAGAAGGTTGTAATAAAAATTGTACTTACTGTATTATACCTTCACTTAGGGGAAATTACAGAAGTTATCCGCTTGAGGACCTTATAATACAGGCAAAGGACCTTGCTTCACAAGGAATAAAGGAGCTTATTTTGGTGGCACAGGAGACTACTTTATATGGAGTGGATCTCTATGGAAAGAAGACTTTGCCGAAGCTTTTAAAGGAACTTGCTAAGATAGACGGTATCGAGTGGATCAGAATACTTTATTGCTATCCTGAAGAGATTACAGATGAGCTGATAGATGTTATTGCAAAGAGGATAAGGTATGTAAATATCTGGATATTCCAATACAGCATGCTTCAGACAATATCCTTAGAAGAATGGCAAGAAGAACTACACATGACGACTTGGTAAATATTATAGGTAAGCTTAGAAAAAACATACCGGATATCACTCTCAGGACTACCATTATAGCAGGTTTTCCGGGTGAAACTGAGGAAGATGTCAATACTGTAGTTGATTTTATAAAGCAGATGAAATTTGAGAGACTTGGAGTCTTCACATACAGCGAAGAGGAAGATACCGTTGCGGCAGGATTTGACGATCAGATAGATGAGGACGAAAAAGAGGCCAGAAGAGACAGAATAATGAGAGTTCAGCAGGAAATCTCACAAAAAAATCTGCAAGAAAAGGTCGGAAAGACATTCAAGGTACTTATTGAAGGCAAACTTCCGGATGAGAATGTATACATAGGAAGAACATATATGGATGTACCGGGAGTGGACGGATATGTATTTGTGAACACTGACAGGGAATATATGTCCGGAGACTTTTGTGATGTGCTTATCACAGGTTCATCAGAGTATGATTTGATAGGAGATGCATTATGAATTTGCCTAACAAACTGACAGTTTTGAGAGTATTATTGATACCTTTTTTTGTAGCAAGCCTGTTATATAAAGGCGGTGAGGATTACAACTTCAGGATAGTCGCCTTGATTATATTTGCAGTTGCGGCGATTACAGACACTTTGGACGGAATGATTGCAAGAAAGTATAATCTTATTACGGACTTCGGCAAGTTTATGGATCCGCTGGCGGACAGGTACTTGTATGTTCGGGACTTATTTGTTTTGTGGAACTTAGACAGTTGAGCTCTGTAGTAGTGCTGATAGTTATAGCAAGAGAGTTTATTATAAGCGGTATCAGGCTTGTAGCATCGGATAACGGTGTTGTGATTGCGGCTGCAATGTCGGGAAAGTTAAAGACTGTTGTGCAGATGATTACAGTTATTTTGCTCATTATCAATTTAGAGCAGCTAAGTATTGTAACAAATATTTTTATTGTACTGATGCTTTTCCTTACAGTATTTTCACTATGTGAGTATATTATTAAGAATAAGAGTGTTATAATGAGCAGTAAATAGATGTATTTATAAAGGAGACAAAATGGATACAATTACAAGAAATAAAACGATAAAACTCATTGGAATAACTGAAAAGGAAATAAGAACCGATATTTCAGACTTAATGGACAATGAAGATTTGGATATTGAAATAAAGCCTTTTGATTCTAAAACTTATATAATACTTACAGCTGATGCCGATACCGAAGATGAAGCAAAGGACATTATAAGGCCTGTTTCAAAGGAAATAAAGAAAAGACTTGGAAACTATATTTATTCCACAAAGGAGAAAAAGTCTCTTGAGATGAGTGTGGTAAGTTTGCTTGAAAAGAATGAACTTACCATATCTACCGCCGAGTCGTGTACAGGCGGACTTTTGGCAGGAAGGATAATAAATGTTCCGGGAGTGTCTGATGTATACAAAGAGGGATTCATTACATATACAAACAAGGCCAAAAGAAAAACTTTGGGAGTAAATAAGGCAACACTGAAAAAATACGGCGCCGTAAGTGCTCAGACTGCAAGAGAGATGGCACTTGGTGCGGCTCTTGAAGCGGACAGTGATGTAAGTATATCGGTAACAGGTATTGCGGGACCTGACGGAGGTACTGCACAAAAACCTGTAGGATTGGTGTATATCGGAGTATGTGTAAAGAATAATGTTCATGTGGAAGAGTTCAGATTCACAGGTGACAGAGCAAATGTCAGGGAGCAGACCGTTATCTCTGCACTGGGACTTCTTAGAAAGTGTATTTTGGAGTATTGTTCTTAGCAGACTTTATTTAAGTGAGGTATATATGGTATTTTCAAAAAATTTATATCTGTCTTCAGATATAAAGAATGACTATAGAAAATATATGAGATCCTTAAAGTTTAATAAAACCTCTTTTTTATTACATCTGGTTGTATTTCTTGAAGGAGAAGACAAGCTTACACTGGTGCATAATGCCGTTTTTTTAAACAACTATAAGGATACAAATGCTTATATAGTCGGGCTTGCTCTGGGCAAAAGATCGGGAATTGAGCTTATTTCAAAAATAGTTGAAGATACCTATAAAACAAGAGGTGATTTTGAATATCACAGTTTTTTTAAAATCGGAGGAAGGATGATAGGCGTATTACTTACTATATTAAAAGTTATCTGTATTATTATCCTCGCTCTGATTGCACTCGCGCTGCTTATTGTTTTGATGGTGCTTTTTATTCCGGTAAGATATAGGGGAAAGATTTATTTTAAAAAGACACCTGATATAGATTTGAGTGTTACATGGTTTTTTAAATTTCTTAATATCTCGCTTAAGTTTAAGGATGAGCTTGATATAAGTGCCAAGGTGGCTTGGTTTTTCACTGTATTTTCAAACAAGGAAGATTCAAAGGATGAACAAAAGATAAAGTCCGATAATAAAGATGCTTTTGAAAAAGAAACTGAAGAAAAAAGTTTATCAAAGAAAGATGAAAATAAAGGTAAAAGTGCTTCTTTAAAAGTTGATAATGTAAAAGAAGTAAAAGAACATAAAAAAGATACTGAAAACACACCGCCTGTTAAAGCGGATGAGCTTAACAAGCAGGAAAAAAAGCACTCAAAGGCGGTAAAAAAAGCCAAAGATAAAAAGAAGGATAATAAGAATAAGAGTCTGCCTGAAAAGATTTTGGAAAAGGCGAAAGATATTCACTATATTATCACAAATGATGAAAACAAGCTTATCTTTATGAAGATGCTTGAAAAGGTAAAAAAGATTATAGTTCATGTACTGCCTAAAAAAATAGTAGGTTACTTTAAGTTCGGCTTTGAGGATCCTTCCGTTACAGGTCAAGTGCTTGAAATTTTGGCTGTATTTTATCCGCTCTATAAGGATGATTTTAAGATTATACCGATGTTTTACGATGAGATTGTAGAAGTTGATATTTCATTTAAAGGCAGATTGCGTATTTTTTATGCTGCATATATAGGACTGCTTTTATGGTTAAATAAGAAAAAGATAAAGACAAGACCCCAAATAAGGGTCTTTCTTATTAGTATTTTGGAGAAAAAATGAATATACAAATATTTGGTACCAATAAGTCTTCAGATACAAAGAAGGCTGTAAGATTTTTTAAAGAGAGAAATATAAAGTTTCAGCTTGTGGATATGAAGGAAAAGGGACTTTCAAAAGGAGAGTTTAATTCAGTTATGCAGGCTGTAGGCGGATTTGAAAATATGTTGGATGAAAAGTGCAAAGATCTTGAGACTTTGACACTGATAAAATATCTTTCACAAGAAGATAAAATCCCTAAGATTTTAGAGAATCAGCAGGTACTTAAACTGCCTATAGTAAGAAACGGTAAAGAAGCGACTGTAGGGTATACACCTGATGTGTGGAAAGGATGGACATAATGAATACAGGAAGTTATAAGATAGATGAATATTTAAAAGAGTTGGCGTCAAAATCACCTGTACCGGGTGGAGGCGGTGCAAGTGCCGTTGCAGGTGCATTATCTGCCGCACTGTCAAGTATGGTCTGCAATCTGACTGTAGGCAAAAAAAGCTATATTGCAGTGGAAGATGATGTAAAGAAAATACTTGAAAGTATGAATTCTCATATGGAGAGCTTTATAAAGCTTGCCGACAAGGATGCCGAGGTATTTTATCCGCTGTCACAAGCTTACGGTTTTAAGCCTAAGGATGAAATTGAGAGGGCGGAGCATGAAAAGAAAATGGAAAAGCTTTTATACGATGCAGCTATAGCACCGCTTGAGGTTATGAAAGAAGCAGGAGAGATGTTATCGGACATTGAGTTTTTGGCCAAGAACGGCTCAAAGCTTGCAGTATCCGATGCCGGAGTGGCTGTAAGTTTGCTTAGAAGTGCAGTAAGCGGAGCTATGATGAATGTGGTTATAAACTTAAAATATATGAAAGACAGAAAACTTGCCGGAGAGCTTTGGATGAGGCAAGTGAGTTGCTTGAAAGCACTATGGAAAAGTCGGATATTATATACAGAACGGTTTTGGAGGTACTTTTATGATTTTACTATATGGAGCGGATACTGCAAATGTTATAAAAGAAGAGATTGAAAGTATGCTTAAAAGTTTAAACGGATATACTCCCACTCTCGGCATAGTAAGAATCGGAGCAAATCCTGCAGACCTTTCATACGAAAAGGGCGCAATCAAGAAGATGGAGTCGCTCACATTGAATACCAAGGTATTTGAGTTTGATGAAAGTATCTCATCGGATGAGTTTTTGGATGAATTTAAAAAGATAAATGCAGATAAAAATATTGACGGAATACTTCTTTTCAGACCTCTTCCGAAGCATATAGATGAAAAAAAGGTAATTGACGCGCTGGATGAAAAAAAGGACCTTGACGGTATTTCATACAAGAATATAGCAAAGATTTTTGCCGGTGAGAAGGACGGATTTGCGCCATGTACCGCTAAGGCTGTAATGAAGATTATTGAGAGCAATAATATAGAACTTGAGGGTAAGAATGTTGTTGTAGTGGGCAGAAGCATGGTTATAGGTAAGCCTGTGGCTATGATGGCACTAAGTAAAAATGCTACAGTTACAATCTGCCACTCAAAGACAAAAAATCTGAAAGAAGTCTGTAAAAATGCCGATGTACTGATAGTGGCTGTAGGTAGGGCAAAGATGATAAATGAGGAGTACATAGGGAGATAATGCGATTGTCATCGATGTCGGAATCAACTTTGTGGACGGTAAGCTGTGTGGAGATGTGGATTTATCAAATGTAGTCAATGCGGCTATGGCTACACCTGTTCCGAAAGGTGTGGGAGCGGTGACAACATCCGTACTGGCTGAGCATCTTTTGATAGCGGCAAAAAATAAATCTTAAAATTAACAAGTTAGGATGTGAAAAGATATCTTAATATTTTAGATACTTGTTTTTAACTTTTAATTTGCTAGAATAGAATTATACTTACATGGCTGTCTGAAAGGAGAGCTGTGAAAAAGATTTTTTTACTGATGTTTTTATGTTTTTTGCTTACGGCTTGTAAAGATAAAAGCGATATCAAATTTGAAAAAGCGGATATTGAGACCTCTGAAAAAAGCAGTGAAGCTTCTTTAGAGGAGAGTTTGCTTGAGACTACCGCTTTAGAAGAGTATATTGATGTATTTGTTTCGGGCTGTGTGAATAATCCGGATGTGTATACATTAAAGAAGGGTTCCATCATAAATGAAGCTGTCAAGATGGCAGGCGGTTTCAGTGAGGGAGCCTGTAAGGATTATGTAAACCTGGCAAAAAAGCTTGAAGGCGGTGAACATATAGTTATTCCAAGCGTGGATGAGGTTGAGAGTGCAAGCTTTCAAATGCCTGTGGATGAAGCAAAAGATTCACAGGGGGTTGCACTTGTAAATATCAACACCGCAACTAAGGAAGAGCTTATGTGTTTGCCGGGTATAGGAGAGAGAAAGGCCGATTCCATAATAGAATATAGAAAGTCAAAAGCTTTTTCATCCCCTGAGGATATAATGAATATATCCGGAATAAAAGAGGCGGCATTTAATAAGATTAAAGATAAGATTTGCATAAATTAGGAGTTAATGATGAATAAGGCACTTGTTGTAGATGATGAAAAATTGATAGTCAAAGGGATTAAGTTCAGCTTGGAGCAGGACGGCTACGAGGTGGATGTGGCCTATGACGGTAAAGAAGCTCTAAGAATGGCTAAGGAAAAAGAATATGATATAGTGCTTTTGGATGTAATGTTGCCTGAGATGGACGGTATGGAAGTCTGTCAGGCTATAAGAGAGTTTTCAGAGATGCCTATTATTATGTTGACTGCAAAGGGCACAGATATGGACAAGATACTTGGACTTGAATACGGTGCCGACGACTATATCACAAAGCCTTTCAACATACTTGAGGTCAAGGCAAGGATAAAGGCTATAATAAGAAGAAATTCAAAAAAGTCAAAGGCGGCAGATAAAAACGACAGAATAATAGAGGTGTCCGACTTAAAGCTTGACCTTGACAGCAGAAGAGTCTTTGAAAAGGGCAAGGAAGTAAACCTTACCGCAAAGGAGTTTGATATCTTGGAGCTGCTTACTCAAAATCCCGACAAGGTGTATTCAAGGGAACAGCTTTTAAATATTGTTTGGGGCAATAAATTGCATGAGGCAGGCGATGTAAGGACTGTAGATGTACATGTGAGAAGGCTTAGAGAAAAGATTGAGCCGAATCCCAGCGAGCCGAAGTATATCCACACCAAATGGGGCGTGGGATACTACTTTAAGGAATAATTATGAATATAAATATAGTTGTGGTGGGCAGCATTAAGGAAAAGTTTTATCGTGATGCCATAGATGAGTATGCAAAGAGACTCTCAAGGTATGCAAAAATGAATATTACAGAGGTAAAGGATGAAAAGACTCCTGCAAATGCAAGCACATCGGAGGAAGATAAGATAAAACAGATTGAGGCGGAGCGTATCTTATCAAAGCTTAATAACAGCTATGTGGTGGCTCTTGCAATTGACGGTAAGAAGTATACCTCGGAAAGCTTTGCAAAAAGGATGGAAAATTATGACATCTTGTCAAAGGGGAACCTCACATTTGTTATAGGAGGATCTTTAGGACTTCACGAGAGTGTACTTAAGAGAGCTGAAGAGAGGCTGAGTTTTTCCGATATGACATTTCCACATCAGCTGATGAGGGTTATATTGCTTGAGCAGATATACAGAGCATACAGAATAAGAAATAATGAACCGTATCACAAATGAGGGCAATGCCCTCATTTTGATTTTTAAGATAAAATCAACAGCCTTGAAAATAACTTTTTGATAGGATATACTATTGTAGAAAACTAGGAGGAA
>BNJU01001241.1_pt1 | contig 88255 bp, 105 predicted proteins | sample 8539281 | NCBI WGS metagenome assembly BNJU01 (sample SAMD00202456, study PRJDB9452) | human saliva metagenome | isolation source: human saliva | place: Japan
GCCCCTTTCTTTGGCGAGTTAACGTTCGAATAGGATAAAATAGATAAAAATATTTTTTTCCTATCGTTACTGTCCTTAAAAAGTGTGTAATCTATTCTCTCTTTTATCCTTGTTATTTTCATTTTCTTTATTTTCTTCCAACTTTAAATTGATATATTTTTCTTTTGTAAGCACTTTTAGTTCTCCATCATCCACGGAGCCCAATAGAAGATGACCGCTTGTGCTGATGGCATTGATGTTCTCATGTTGATAGTCCTCTTATACTTTCTGTTGAGTCTTTCAATCCAGTTTGTCGTGTATATACACCTTGCACTTCTTTTGGGAAGTCCATATAGGTGAAGTATGCCATATTTCTTTCTGCTTACATTTCTTAAAGGGTTGGATACTTCTTTTCCCATCTGTCACAAAAGTAAGAAAAATGTTCGTATCCCACAAGGAATCACACTGTTATCTTCCATACGAAAGACTTCTGAGAGTTCACTGGCGATGGTGGGTTTGTCCTTGTGGGCAACACTGTTCGATAACCTGACGCGGATGCGCCACAGAACTGATGCGCAGCACAAGGAAAGCAACTGAACAGCGTTCTCTATGCCTGTTAGTGCATCAGAGATAACCAGGTCTATTTCATAACGCCTCTTTCTTTCAGAGTATCAGTTCATCCTTCCAGCATAGAGCACCCTCGGTGGGATGGTTGACCACGAGCACCTCCTGCTACCGTCCTCAAGTACGCCCTAATATCGTATAATAAGCTTCTTTTGACGCATGTCTGTCCCACGAGTGGAGATGAAGGTTGCGTCGATATAGACTGCGGATAGTGAGAGGATAGACCACGGCTAAAGCATTGTCTCAACATCATCACGACAACTGTTTGCCAAATAGGAAACCTGTTGTTTGCTGTAAGAACGACCATAGACACACTCAGATATATCACCTATCTGCTCTGTTGCTGAGCCCCTTAGTATAAAGAAGATTGAACAGACAGGCGCGTTCCTCGCTCTCATTACGTATCAGTCCAAAAAGCACAGGATGAAATTACCACTACGGCTACGAGGAATACGAGAGAAAAACTCAAATGCTGACTATACCAGCGACGACTACGAAAGCCATTGCATTGTTCATCTGTGTTCTCACTGACGAATAATTCACGCTCGTGAAACATCAATGAGTTCATAATTAAAGACTGAAGAGTAACAAAAACCCTCACTACTGCTTGTGTAATTAGAAATAATTTCCGAAATTTGTAATTGTGTAAGTTCCATTTTATATTAGTTTATATCCAAATACAAAGATAATAAAAATATGGGCTCACACACTTTTTATAAGACAGTACCTTCCTATATGTCATATCCACCTAATAATTGGTAATGTGATAATAACAAATAAGGGGAACTACTCGTTCCCCTTTTCTTTTTCCAATAACCAAGCTTTTCGGGCTGTTCCTCCTGCATATCCTCCTAATTCTCCATTGCTTGCCACAACTCTATGGCAGGGGATGATGACCATTAATGGATTGTGATGATTGGCATTACCCACAGCACGGGCGGCTTTGTTTCTGCCTATACGTCTTGCCAATTCAGCGTAAGAAAGCGTTTCTCCGTAAGGGAGTTGTCGCAAACCTTCCCATGCGAGTAGCTGAAAGGAAGTGCCATTTAATCGCATGGGGAGGTTAAAAGTCTTGCGCTTATGAGTGAAATATTCCGTTAATTGACGGCAAGCCTCAGTCAGTAACACGCTGTTTTGCTCCTTATCTTCCGTCCACTTCGCTACCTTTTGTTCGTCAATCGCATCTTCCCATTGGCAATAAACGATAGCATCTTTCTTCTCGACAGTATTAAGTTGCCGAGGGGTGAGGGGTAACGACAGAAGTACATGGTTTATTCTTCTACAACCTCAGCGTCTTCGATATTATCTGTAACCAACTTGTCGCCTGTCACAACCTTAGCTTCTTCAGCCTTCTCGTAAGATTTGCGGACAAGATACATACGGATAATCAAGATGAATTCTAAGACGCCATAGTACATAAATGCCCATCCGAGAACTAATAATGGGAGTTGTGCAGTCTCTATTGGCTTACTAATCAACAGAATGGCTATCGCCAAAGATGACTGTTGGGAAAGAGCCACATATAGACTGGAACACGAGCGTACTGACGTGAACGAGCGAGGTTCATAAACTGATTGACAGCACCGAGAATCAGTAATGCTGCAAGGATATAAACCACCCATGTGATGAACGTGTTGGGCATGACGGCAAGGATGATTCCCAAGGCAATACTGCCGACACCCGCAATAGGGAAGGAAGGTGACTTGAGGTTTTCTTCTTCCTGCTCTCCTTCTTGCTGTTCAGCCTTCGCTGTTTTTCTTTGCTACTTTCTCCTTTTTCAAAATAGTAAGCGATGCAAGAAACCAATCCGGAGAGTAGGAAGAGTATACCCACGGTGATGGTCATCCACGTCATAGTTTTCCTCACGATATCTTACGAGGAGGAAACCTGTCACTAATACGATAATAGCCCTTATGGCTGATATTTGAAGTACTTTCATGGATGCAAAAATACAAAATAATCTCTATTCCAACGTTTTACTCCCTGACTTTTTATTATTTTTGCAATAAGAAATGATGAAGTTATGACATTATTATATCTTGTAGGCATGGTGAAACGGTGGATAACGCCAATCATATCATGCAAGGACAAACACCTGGAGAACTGAATGAGCAGGGTATCAAGACAGGCTGAAGATCTTGCAGAACGTTTGAAAGATGAACCGATAGATGCCTTTGTTTTCAAAGTGATTTGCAGCGTAGTATTCATACCTGCAAACTGATTGCTGCCCCTCATGAGAAGGCTGTTACGACTGACTCCTGCTTTCGTGAACGTGACTGGGGTTCGTTTACTGGAAGTATATCCCTAATTTAGCGAATCTGAGGACCCTCTTTATGGCCGATGACATCAAGCTTAGAAGATTTGAAGGCTCGTGCTAGGATTTCATCATGGTTGGAGGAAGAGTATCCGAAAAGAAAGTGCTTGCCGTGAGGACATGGGTATCATCAATAAAAGCCATTCAAAGCGTTTACTTTGATAAGCCGATGAATGAGCTGAAGCCAATGAGCAATGCCGAGGTTAGGGATGGCTGAGCTATAAAGGCTTATTAGCCCTATAAGCCCTAATTACCTTATTGCGCCTGATAGTAAAAAGCGAAGAGGAACTTCACATCGTGAAATTCCTCTCCTTCATTTAAATAACTCTCTTTGTTACATCTCTAATTTGGTCTGAATGCAGTCTTACTCATTGGTTTGCTAACTGCTAAACAATCTTTATTACCTTAATTCTTCTAATCTATTTATCTTTTAAAACCTTAGTGCTTGAGTATTTAAACCCTGATTGAATCAACGTCTATTTATTATATATTAATGTCGTTATCTATGTCCACCAAATGAGCTACCTCCGTTTGAAACGCTTCCACCACCTGAGCGGCTTCCGCCAAATGTTGCGCCACCACCACCGAAGCTGTTGCTTGGTGCATCGAATGAGCGACTTGGCTCATAGCTTTCTTGTTGCGCCACCATGGTTCCTACTTCACCGAAGTTACCACCATAGTTTGGTTGAGTAACCGTTGTTCGTGTTGAGACTCTCGTGGAGCGTAGTACTGATTGTTACGTGGTCCATCAAAGTTTCCGCGTTGCTGATTGCCGAAGCTGCGTGGGCGGTCGTTCTGATAAGTAGGACCATTGTTATAATAGTAGTTTCCTCCTCTATTGTAATCGCCACGTATGTAGCAATCTCTCATACCATATCGGCTGTTATAATCTCCGCCGTAGAAGATTTCTCTTCCGTTATACCAACTTCTTCCGCCATTCATTCGCCAGCTGTGGGCTCCGTTGTAAACGTTGTAGAACGATGGTCGTCCGAGTAATAATAGTCGCGGCGTGGATAACGAGCATAAATGCAAATCTCCAGTAGCCTGCATCCCATCTCAGTGGGCGGTGAAATATGCTGCTTCAACGTATGCACGATATTGCCAATCATATAGGATATAGCTCAAATCTGCGTTTCGATGTGACCAATATATTCCATAGAGGTCGTCTACCGTATCGACATTCATGAGGTAATCCAAGTTGATTTCATAGGCTGCCTCATATTGTGCCTCTGTCAGATTCAGCTCGTAAGCCATCTTATCTGTTAGAAAAGATTAGCTTGTACTCGAGCCTGCTCATAACTCATTGCGCTTGTTGATGCGCCGATAACTATGAGCGATGCGATGAGGTTAGTACTATCCTTCTCATAATCGTTACTTTTTAAGTTCTTATTCAAGTTTCGGAGTACTTCGAAAAGCATTTCCTAACTTTCATGATGCAAAGGAACGAAGAAAAAAAGACATATAAAAAGGATTTCCCCTATGCGGTGGGGGATTTTCCCTAAACTTGTGTTTGACACGATATAAAGCCCTAAAAATCTCACCTTATTTATATATGCAGTTAGTTTTTAGTTTTATGTTGCTGTCACTTTTAACAATTCGCGTAATCGCATGAAAATTAAATGATTACATACTGAAAAGATGATGATAGGAATGACAGGAAAGTTAGTTTTGATGGATTCTTTTAGTTCTCATATAAATTGGTTCTTCCGTTAAATGTGTGCGTTTTGTATAGCTTTTAAAGAAAAGAAACGAGCTTATGCGTTAAACAAAAACTGGGTGTGTCAAAAAATGGATACATCCTCTTTCACTCTCTTTTTACGCATTACTTGTTGATTTTCCGCTCATGGGGATGCTCGCCCAAACTCGCTCGGTGTTTTTCGGTATAGCTTGATAAGCTACACCTGTGCTTAGGATTGCAGTTCTATGTTGAGCTTGCGATGCTGGTGTCCTCACAAATCGGATTTTTATGACTGGAAGATTGAACGTGCCGCTCAAAAGCTTTGAGCAGGTAAAAGAAAGTTACTAGGCTTGCCATGATATTCACGGCGAGTCCAGCAACCTATCTTTGTCCAAAGTGCAAAAGGGCAGAAAGTGCAAAGTGCAGCGGATAGAAATTCTGCACTTCATTCCAGTAGTTTTTCAATATGGCAGCTCAATCTTACGCTCTAATCCCTGTTTGCTCATGGAGATTCCCGTCTCACGAGATATTTTCTGCTTCGCTTGGGTTATGCCAGAGCTCGTTTCCATGAGAACGGAGCCCTGGTATTGGAGATTTCTTACTCATGACTTTGGTTGGTTCGTTGCGGTTCCTGTCGCAGATATACTGTGAAGGGTTCTTCTCTATCTTTGTCAGTTCCTCTTCACGCCATTTGGCGATAGCTGTTGTGAGAAGTTCTGCTTGCACTGTCGCTAGTTTGATTCAACAACTCTTTATTAGCAGCCATTTCTGCCTCAAGTCTGCTATGATTCTTTTCGGTAGAAATTTTGACCTCTGTATTTACATTGTCATTCAAGTCAGATATTTGTTGATCAGAAAGCACTCTTACCCGATGCATCTCCGAACGAAGCAAGTCATCATATGGACCGGATGCTATCATCATTTTGAAGAAAGTAGGAGTTGTTTCTATAATAATAAAGCAACAACATAACGAAGATAGAGACGAGTTGAAGCGAAAAATTCTCTGACTTTACATTGCTAAATGCCTCATATCTCACGCAGAAACCATTCTCTTCCGAAGCCTTTGAAATGTTGGCACCGGCGTTGCTCGCATTAGCTGAAATCTGTTGCTTGATATCGGTCAGTTCTGTTTCGTGCGCAGATGTCCAGTCATCCATTTCTTTCTGAATAGCATCTCGGTTTGCCTTTTGTCTTCATATATAGGACCATGGCCAACTTTTCCACTCAGGGCAGTACCCTCAGCTTCCTGCATGAAGCTCATAGTTGGCTTTCGCTAGACGTTTACTTGTTCCTTGCGCTCTTTCTCTCAGTTCATTACGACGTTCAATGAATGACTTATTGCCCTAGCTCAGATTCCTTTCTAGCATCATTGGCGCGCTTGATATTGTCAATTACTAATTGATGATCTATCCTGTCCTCGAATATCTTCATCTCAAGAGGTGTCGAAATAACAATGCCAAGAAAAACAGCCATGATAATTCGGGCAAGCCGCCGATAATTTCATCTTTGCTGATGGTGTGCTTGCCATCTGAATACATGGTATTTACGATAAATCGGTCAAGATTAAAAATCAAGAGGCCCCAAAATATACCGAAGCAGATAGCCATAAGTTGAGCATGACCGTCTATGTGGTCGGTTGATAGTTTCTCTATATCGAGGGTTAGCAAACACGAAATACATAGCATAGCCACCAGACAACATAGCCATCAACGCAGTAAAGAGAATTGTACCACCCATACCGGCATACTTGGCGTGAGTCGGCGCGACACTGTCTCAAGATCTTTTTGTTTACTCCTGCGCAAGTCCCAGGAACTCGTTTAGGAGTCCTCCCATTTCATCTCGTTTGCAGGTTCATTAACTTTATCCATGTTTCTTGATTTTTCAATTTGTTAAACACATTGTCTAATTTACAATGATCTTATTCCACTCAATTATTACGATTCAATGGGATATGTAAACTGTGGAATTTATCGATACTGATTTTGAGTTTCTTCAATCATGGCTGCTGACAACTCTATCTTCGGAGGGTCCTTCAGGTTGAGCGTAACTTGAAGCATATTGAAGTTAATGCTCGCAGATACATTGTTGATTATCTGAGGAGTAGGTACCATTATCGATTTGATTATAGGGAGGGGCAGTATCTTTACTTCTATCTCCTTATTGGTTTCTCCAAAAACATCAGCAACTTTCAACCTATATTTTGTGTTTCGACGAGGCTCTACTATTTGACTTCTCTAGTTTCCACCATGCCATAACCTTCAAGTTCTACTGAGATGGCATTACAAATATTCCAAGAGAGGACAACTGGTACACCTGAAACCGTAAATTCTTTATCAGCGCAAAAATTTATCTTGCATTCAGGTTTTACCTCTATAGTTACTGTTAGCTTGTCTTCTCGTCTTCCATCAAGACTTATAACGGTAAGAGTATACGTTGTGTCCCGTGCTGAGGGAAACAACCTGGAGGCTTCGGCTCAACTATCTCAGTGATGTTGTCGTAACTCAACTTTACAGCCTTGGCATTTTTACATTCCATGTAAGTGTAGAAGAGTCACCATTTCCTTTCCTTAGTATTGTTGACGATGCGGAGAAGTTTGTCTGCCATTTAGTAAGGAGTTCGTCAAATGGTCTGAGATTGTCGATGTCTGTTTCTGAAAGATATTGCATCAACGCTTTCAGTAAGAGAGGAATACTCCGTCCGGACTCTTTTAGCCTTGTATAAATAGTCGAGGACGTAGTATCTCGTAATCTTTTGCCGTAAACAATAACGCTTCAGACCCTTCTACTTGATAGTCATCTATCAATGACAAGTCTCCAGAGATAGCCAGTATACTTGTGTAAATGATAAGTTCCGAGAAGTAATCAAGTCTCTCTGATGATTTGTGATTATTCTTTCTGCACGGGTGCTGATAATCCTTCTTGCCGATGATGATATCGTCAAAGTCATTCATCGTTGGCACTACATTGAATCGTAATCAATCAGATATAGTTGTCCGTTATTGCCTACGATAATATTCTCATGCTGGAGGTCACCATGGGCAAACTGATGTAGGTGCATATCATGACATAGAGACAAGAAATCGTCAGCCAGTTTCTTCAAGGTTAGCTTATCTCTGTGACTACATATAAATTCTTTCAGATTGAGCCCATCCACCCATTTCATCCTGGTTGTTGGGTATATTTTACCTCCAACCACGATACCCTCATCTACATAGGTGAACTCACAGAAATAAGGCAGAGGATGCTTTGATAACGCTTCGGACACAAGTTCCATCCTATGTTTGACATTCCCCAAATCACTATGCCAACAACGAAAAGCCCATTTCTCACCATTCTTCACAAATGGATACAGAGGTGAATCCCCCAGAGTATCTCTTGGGATTACCGATCTGACAAAACCCTCAAGGTTCCGTCTTTAACAAATGAATCCTTGATTAATGCTGGGACAAGTATACTTTGTGTTATCTCTGATATTTCAGGCATTTTACCACTTCTTGCTTATATTGTCTATATTAGGAGTTTCACTGATACGAACTTTCTGTTTCCATTTGGACGACATATCTTCTGCTCCTTTCTTGTAATCAGGTTCAGAAGGAGGGGTGTAACCGTTGTTAACCCACTTGCTTGATATGGAATCAATAGGCGAACCCACTATTTCCTCCAATGGTTTAAGTCTTCAATGAATATCTGTAATAGAGCATCTTTTTAGTGATTGGGACAAATGTTTAAGTTCAGGAATCTGTTTCAAGTACCTTGAATATGTTTGAACTTCCACGAGAGACAATATCGTCAGAATTAAAAAGCAGTGTGTCGGTATCTTCTATCCCAAGATCATTCCATAATGACGCATCTTTGACAATGCAAGAATGCTTATGTAGATGACCAACTCAGAGAGTAGTCTGCCTTGGGGGTTAGTTTCTTGTTCTGCCAGCGTGCAGGATGCTGATACCCCTCAAGGCCCTTTATGTCATCTGAATAACCATCAAGAGATGGAACATACATGGAGTCATAATCCCATAGCACAGGTTCACCGCTGTCCTTCACCACTGATATTTCACGTTGGAAGGTCGCCATGAGATACCGTGCTCATGGAGTGATTTTTGCCATTTTCAAGAAATTGTAACAAGAGTTTTCAACTTCCTGGAGAGTAGAGATACTTGACCCTATATAATCTTTTTAGCGGCGAGGCATCAGCAGTCCATAGCGACAATAGGCTGAACGCCTTCATTTGTCAAAAATACCATCGAGAGAAATACTCAGCCTACGAAATAAGGCAATTGAAGGCGTACCGCAGTTCATCAACAATCTCCTTAGTCCTTTTCTGAGCATCGTCTGCGCTTGCATGCCAACACCTTATGGCATATTTACGATTGAGATTTTCAAATGGGAAGACCACACAGAAACCTCCAGCATAACGAATAACGGTGTCGTTACGCTTCACCGCATGGCACACCCATTAAGACAGAGGGATTTAAATAATTGGAGGTTTCTATAGCTGACAGATACTCACTACATTCCGGAAGCTTTTGCCATCTTCTAGCTTTTCACACGTTCTTCGAGGTTTCTTTATTCCTCAAGACAGTTGATTGACAAAAACTCTTTAATTTTCTCAAGTTTGGTATTCATCTTCTTCCCTCTTCTTGTTTTCTTTCTTCGGGATGATAGAACTAAGCGAGTCGACTAGTTTTGAGAACTTCTCCCGTAGTGAAGCTGTGTTATCTTCTCTTGTAAAATTGTCAGAGTCTGTTCTTCTGAACAATCTTCTTTTTCATGTGCGACAGAATCCTGTTTCATATAACTTTCGTCTTCGGCAACATGCCTCCTACTTCATGTGTGCTCAAGCTCTTCTGTTGGGAGGATTGGACTTTTTCACAGACCTCCTGGGCGATTAGATTATTTAAAGTTGTCTGTAAGACTGACTTTAAATTCTGAGACACCATCGTTCTCTATGATTACAAGTGTAGTGTCGTCGTTATGCATTTTCTCTTCCTTGCGCCATTTCCCCACCAGTTCTATAAACTCTTGGTGTGATTGTATAGATAGAAGAGACTCAACATATGATTGCTCTTGTCCTTCGGCGTGTTTTTCGATAGAGAAATTCAGAAAGGGCATCTGTTACAAGTGAGAAGTTTTCCACCAGCATCGAGAACATCATCCTTAATCTTGGGTTCTCCTTACCACCTTCCATACTATCGAAATAATCTGGATGATTACCAAAATCCCCTTCTTGCGAGCGAATAAAATCCGTAATGTTATTATTCGCATCTAACTTTACGATGCAGGAATCTCCCAATACGTAGCTGTATGTATGCTGCCTCCTTTTTCGAACTTAACGCCACACAAAGGTGGAGCCCGCTCCTCTACGCTCTGCCAGGATGTTCTCAAGCATCCATGTGGGCTTGCTTTCTTGCTCTGTTTCTAGAAAATTACGCACAGTTCCATCCATAGTAGACTGTAATCTCATCCACAGCTTAGTTTGAAATCGTCGTTTGCGTATGCGTTGGCAAGCAGTTCTGCCCACCATTGAGGAAAGATAGACTGAGACATGCCATCCGAGACCGACACAGATTTCCTCTCTACGTTTATAGAGAAGAAATCCTGGCAGTCGGAATACTGTTCAACCTCTTTGTGTGTATGAAGCCACGAACTATCATATTTTATCTTTTTGTCCTCACTTTGAGCCGAGAAATTAATTAGATTGATAGGTCAACACCCTCTGCATGGAAAAATGCATCCACGACATTGTCGCTCATGAGTAGTTCATTCTTAGTTGCAGCCTCTTTATAACCTTTCTGGCACCACACTTGTAATCTCGTACAAGAACTCAGCACCGGCACCAGTAGAAGATATTGCTGACTTGTCATTGGGAACACAACCTTTGTTCCATTTTTCCGAACCAACCTCAGCGTTGAATATCAATACGTTGCCATCCTCACAAAGAAAGGTTCATTATTTCGTTTGCAACGTCAATGGTTTCACGCATGCAAATACTTATATCCGAGACCATTATAATACGGAATTCCGTCGGAGATGTTGATGATAACAGGTGCGGATCTGTGGCTTGTCTTCCATCCATTTGGAGACAAGTTCTTTATCATCTCAAAGGCACCCTTCATGTTTGTAGTGCCATCCTTGTCAGCGGCTTCTGCAAACTGGCATCTTTGTGTCTATTTCAATGATTCCCGCCAGCACCATCAGGCATCTTCTTCTTCACAGAGTCTATTCTTACGGGATTACTATACAAAATCCTCCAGGTATCCAGAACAAATCTCCTTCACATTATGGTTATATCCAATAACGGTGATAAAACAACGGTTCTTTGGCTTTTCTCCGTTGAAATTCTTCTGGATAATCTCATTGATAACTCGGTTGATTGCCTTTGAGGACGAAAGATGTCCTGTCTCTCCTGTCAGGACTCATCATAGAGCCGGACTGATCTATCAAAGATGATAAGGTAGCCTGGTGTTGCGGAACTCCATTGCATGTCGTTTGCTGCCATAGGTAGTAAATTTATTACAGCTGCTCCTGTCCGGATAGTTAAGTTTAGATTAAGTTACATACAAGCGCAAAAACGTGGAGCTGCGTCCTGTCACTCGTTCCACGCTATAAGGCTTCTAGCATTGCCTGATTGTCGAAACGAGCAACGCCATTAGCCCCACGCTGATGTAGATATATCGTACTTCCCGCCCCTGCCAAATAAATGATAGGACACAATGAGGGTTGTATGTAGTACACCCAGTGAGGCATTGACATTGCTTTGTTTTTGACAATCAGTTTGAACTTTGCAAGAATTCTATAGCGTCAATCCAAAGCATCAGTAAACGCCTTGGCCTATGTATGCGCCATCTCTTATTCCGCTCCTGCTGTCTTGCGACAGAGGCTCAGGGAGGAGGTAAGCGGTCGTAAAATTAAGCAAAATCAGACAAACCCACAAAAAAATGTAGAGAAATGTGTGTCGGAGTTAAAAAATGACTGACAGTATCAACAGATAATACCCAATATCTACCATATTGTATATTTGAGCGCCACAAGGCGTCAATCTTTCAATAACCAAAAAGATTCCCATTCCCCACATTTCAAAGAATTCATCAACGTATGATTAATCTTAGCGAAACATAAGGCAATTGATGCTTAATAGGCTTGCAAAAGGTGCCCTTTTGAGGTCTTATTAACGCCCTTTTAGAGTCCAAGTAAGCACCTTTTGAGGTGGCGTTTTGTAACTTCTTTATAGCGAGATGGTTACAAAGGTAGATATATATACCTTTCTCCGGGTCTTTTTCGGTATAAAAAGCACGAAATAATGTAAAGGAAATTCATATGTAACAAAACGTCCTCAACAATCTGAAAAGCAGATAGTTGGGGACGTTATTATGAATCTTCATTTTTCTGTATGACATTACGTCAGAAACCTAAGTTTAGGTGGATTGTTATCACGCTAAATTCTTGAAGACCCAAAAAGAGCTTTTAGCAAGACTTGAGGAGTGTGTTCCTCTTATTTAATCGTACTGTACAAAGGAACGAACCTTATATTTAAGCCATGAATAATTCGTAGGAGTTCCTACATATCTAGGATTTGCTTCGAATCGACTACCACCATTATGTGAGGTGCTTGTCCAATAGAATCTATCTTCTGTAGTACCAACGAAAGAAACGCCACCAACGGCAGTAAAGGCTGATTCGAATAGATAACCATACCACAAGTAGCGCAGGTTTAACCTCCCTTTAATATACACTCCATCAGCAAAACCCAGCAAATCATAAGCATGGAAATAGTCTCTTTGAGAGGGTAAGAACCACTTCTTTGTTGCCAAAGTACCCGTTAAGACAGCTGTAGGGTGGAATGTCGCAGCTGCTTTAAAGGCTGCGAAGTTATCACTCTCACCTCTTACTTTATCTGCAGGAAGCACGTCCGCTCCTGCATAAGAAGCATTCCATGTCTCGTCATAACCGCTGGTTGAGAACTCGTTATAGTACCTACTTGCAGAGCTAACACCAATACCTCCAGCATCACTAATAGCATGACTGCTTTGAATCTTATAGTCATATAATCTCTCTGCAAACATATACTTCGTTCCGTTTCCAGCCTCTTCTGAGTCAGCTGCAAGATGGTTTACAGGGTCATCAACGACTCCGACAGGTGTTTTTCCGGTGTTCTTATGTAGCAAGCCTGTTGTTCCGTCGCTGAAAAGATAGGTGAAGTAAGGCTTGATCTTGACGGCTATTGTATAGGTTCCATTGGCTTCTAAGACCTTACCAGCACTCACAAGGCTATTGATAGAACCCTCCATATTCTTCCAAAAGATTTGTCCTTCGCTGATATCCATCTTCAAGTTCTTTTCGTCAGTACCACTAGTAGAAGATAGTGGAAAGGGGCTGTTGAGGTGTAAGAAAAGTTCTTTCCATACCCTGATGCAGTATATCTTGCCTCTGTACTATTCGGAGAATTATTCTCAGATGCAGCCAATGCAGCTGTAGAGAGGGTTGTGTAAACACCCGTAACAGGATTGTATGACACCTTATTAGGTATGTTTGTCGAGTTTGAAAGGAACTTAGCTTTAAAGTCTTTTACCGTATGCTTCTGTGCTTGAATCTGTGTTCTGACACGTACACCAGCATGTTTAGAGATAATCTTTACTGTTTCTTGCGCCCAAGTAGTACCTGTTGTGACTGTTTGTCGCCCAATGCGTGCAGTCGCAGCTTTATCCAAACTTACCTCAAGAGACTCTCCATTTGCAACGACATCATCGTTGAAACAAACAAAAGTGTAAGTCTTTCCACGCATTAAAAACAACTGGTTAGACGTGTCCGCATCAGGAGTAAAGGTTGGACCATTCATTCTTCCCTTTAGTTCCCCTACTCTCGTCGACCCTTCATAGAATCGAATTGTATAGTGCGTATTGCCTGCTATGGCACGTGTTGCAGGTTCTTTACTTGATTGATCAGGGACAAGTTCGGTAGAAGCACCGCAGTCGTTAAAATCAACTATAGACTTTTGATTATCGCTATTACTACTTACAGCACGTGAAGCAGGGGCTAGATTATCATAGCCTGACTCGATGATCTCAATTCCAACTTTTGCTTTTTGATTACTCGCAGCATCATTTTCTACATTGTTAGTACAGCCTACGAACAAAGCTATCACTGCACCAAAACCAATCTTTGTTATTGTACTCTTTAAATTGTATAACATCTTTTTAAGTCTTATCAATGGTTTATTCAAATCCACGTGTTCATCGTCTCCTCCGATGGTTTCATTTGGATTCCAATCTTCTTCACTAGAGTTATTTGCATCAGGAGTTATTGGTTTACTAAAACAAATCATGCCCTCATACTCATAGTCATCCGCTCTACTTCAGCGGTAATAAGTTCTCTTCATACTCATAAATGGTTTAATTATATTTGTTAAATAGTTTTTATGTTTATATTAGGGAATAATATATAAATTGTGTGCAAAGGTATTAACAAATCCTTATTTACCCTCAATTTGGTTAAATAATTATAATTAAACGTAAAGACTTACTTTCGTGCAGTAGGAGATTAATTCACAGCTCTCTTAATTAGGTGTGGAATACTAGTCTGTCTTTTGCAATTCAATAAATTATCCTGCATATTTTATATAAGTGTCCACTAAAACTGATAGATGGCTGTATGCCTTTTGTTGATTGGCAATATAGTATATTTAGATAGTGGAGACTTACTTTTTATTAAAAAGGTATTCGTTACTAAATATTATTTTACGGATGAGTGTTAGCTGAATATTTAAAAGAAAATGAACTCAGATGACTGCAAACGAGTTAGATAGGAACTTGTTACCATACATCTATAATAATTATACAGGCTCAATAAATAGCTATTCAGACGATGAGGAGGGATAATGGATGGTGTCGTCTGCTTTGGTAATATTTTTGGGATGCAATCTGTTTTTGTCCGATTTTTCACATGCTGATTTTATAAAGAGCACCAAACGGCTTGCTAAAAGACGCTCTTTTTGGCTTGCAAAAGATGCCCCTTTTGAAAGTCTTATTAACGCCCTACTCGAAATCTTACTGAGCACCTTTTTGAACTCTATCTTTGCAACTGTTTGATAATAAATAACTTACAAAAGCAATAAAATAACTCACGTTTGTGTTATTTTCGTATCTTTTCTTTATTATTTTGTCAATATCTTTCTTCGTCTTTTTGAAGTTAAATCTCACACGGAGGTACGGAACTAACGGAGGTTTTTCTTTAAAGATATGTAGCCACAGTGTGGAGTTAATGCAAAAAGAGGAGGTGAGAATGTTTTTATTCACTTTTCTATTTGAATTCTAACAAGTTGCGTTTACTTGCGGAGGATTAAGTTTGCTGGTCATCTTTTTATTATCTTTGTAGCTGGTATTAACTTTATAATGATGAAGAAGTTATTTTCAACCTTGGTTGTCCCTATTGATGACATCAACGATGCAGGCTCAGTATCAAGAGCCAGTACGACGTGACTACGTCAGGGTTGCAGCCATTAAAGGCTTAGAATATAAGATAGAGATGCAGGGAGCCTTTCAAGCAAGCAAACCCCACTCGCTCAATCGCCAATGGGTATGGACTCAGTTCGCTGGGACGACGAATGCTTATCTGCGTGGGGGGATAGAACGCCCATTGAGCACGGATGAAGGACAGAAGTTTGGCTTAGGCTATGGGTTAGATGTTGTCGTTCCTATCAATTATACAAGTGAGGCTGTTATCCAACAGGCTTATGTGGAAGGACGATGGTGGCACGGAACACTGACCATTGGAGCCAAGGGAACAGCTGATGGAACTGAAGAACAATGAGCTCAGTTCGGGCTCACAGACATTGGGCATCAATGCTCGTCCCTATTCCGCAGGTGCGTTTGGCATTATCGCACTATTGGACACTACCCTTTGCAGAATGGCTGGTTGCACCTCAAAGGACACGTCGCTCACGGAATTATGACCGACCAGAAATTGGCAACATGATTTCACGGCTAAACAGTCGAAATATACCGACCGCGCCTCTTTCATTCTAAGGCAGGCTATTCTAAAGGTGGGGAATGATGAGGTGTTCTGTCCGTGGTCGTTAGAGATGGGGTTAGAGATGGTTAGTATCTTTGGCGGCACCTCTTATCTTCCCTGATGGTCATGGCGCAATGAAGAACCATAGAGAATGGGAAAGGGCTGCACGCTTATTGGAACGCTTTTTCTCCCCGGTGGTGCCGACAATGGTGAGACAACTTATCAGAATGTGCAGGGCGACCAGTTGAGCAGTTAGGGTGATGCGTTTCAACTATGATGGCGACTGGCACGGCTTTTCACTCTATGCCGATAAGTTCTTTGAGGACCATTCTGCCATGCTCCAGCTTGACTATGACGGTTATGGTGAGGGCAGCGAATGGCAAGAGAAGAAGCAACGTCGCTACTTGATTTATGATTTCAGGACTGGCTCTTAGGTTTTCGAATATCGTTATAAAGCCTGACAATTGGTTGAACACTTTGTCGTTGAATATCTTTATTCAAAAGTATCAGAGCGGTCCGATTTACCATGATCATACCATAACGATAGCCGACCATATCGGAGGCAAGGACAACTACTATAACCATTATATCCTCCCCGGTTTCCAACATTGGGGACAAGGCATTGGTAATCCGCTTTATCGTTCGCCAATTTATAATGAAGATGGGACTATCTACTTTAAGGACAACCGTTTCGTGGGTTTCCATGTAGGTTTGGGTGGTCATCCTTCAGAGTATTTTCAAAGTGGCGTTTCCTCGGCACATGGCAGGGAGGGATTGGGTACCTACGAACAGCCTTACACGAAGAAACGGCACAATGTCAGTCTGATGGGAGAGGCAACTTATACACTGCAAGGAGAGAAACTTCCGATGTGGATGAGAGGTGTTGATGTCCGAATGGGCATCGAGCCGACTTTGGTTCAGTACTCGGTGGCAACAACTATGGTATGCAGTTGACCATTACGAAGCGAGGTTTGTTAGGAAAGAAATAGCCTTTTTATTGTGTAAAAAAGAACGAAACAGAATATGAAAAAATAAAGATATTATCCTTTTTCTTGCCCCTACTGACACTCCTTTTTCTCCGCTTGTATCGTTGGAGACGGACAATGATGCAGCAGAATGGAAGGAATGTGGCATCTTGTGAAAGATAGAATCACGACATCCGTTGCGAGTGAAGACTTGAGCGAGCAGGTTGTCTTCTGGTCTTTTTCAGGCAAAACTCTTACAAATGGAGGATAAGACGGGACAGCATTATAGCTATCTCTATCGTTTCCGTATTGATAATGACCAACTGACGTTGACTTCTCCTTATCAGTTTGACCGTGAGAATGGTGACCGACCACTAACCGCTTATGAAGCTACATTGAGGCTATATGGTATTAAAAGTCTTACGCCCAGTGTTCCGAATTGAGAAGATAGACAGACGAAAGATGATATTAAAATGATGGGCAGTAAGCTCTACTTTGATAAATTCTAAGCGGTTACAGTCTCTTGAACCCTATTGATATCATGTGAGTTATTAGCATCTTTGGATTCTTATCTCTCTCTTCTTGACACGCTCTATCCCTCTTTAATAGACGTGCTGACGCTTAACACATGACGTGTGGAGGCTTCGCACTATTGGTGCGGACCGTAAGCACATAACAAAGTAATACGGTGTGAAAGTTATGCAGAAGGGTAGTAATCGTTTAAGAAGATGCTTTTAGTTCTTCCGAGATATAGAATGATAAGCTAAAACCCTTACATGATAAGGCACACAGAGTTACGGAGTGGACGGAGAATATCACTATGTCAGGGAGGTGCCGATGGCACAGAGAGCGACAGAGATATAGCGTATGGTTCTTTGATAACTAAGGAGATAAACGCTTTGTTTATTAATCTCTAATAAAACTCGCAAACAATCTCCTTTGCTCCATGCACCAGCGGTGCCTCCGTGACTACTATTGCTTTGTTTTTATAATCCTCCATTCACTCCGTGACTCTGTGTGATATTTCTTCAAAATCCTAAACTTAGGAGGACGCTTATCATTCTAAATTACTGATGTCACAGTTTTTTACCTTTTTTCTTCCTCTTTATTCGGTGAAAGGAAGTCCACCTTTCCTTCTTATAAAGACATCGAGGGTATATTGGAAGGCGATATAGATGATAATATCAATCGCAATAATCCATGTCACAAGAAGTTGATTGAAGAGAAAGGTTGATGATGATAAAGATAAGCGACAGTGCAATGATGCTTATCAATGCCTGATGCTGTGTCATTCCTGCACGCATTAGCTTATGGTGGATATGGTTTTTATCCGCTCTGAAGATCGGTTTGCGGTGAAGAATTCGAACGATGATAACTCTGAACACATCGAAGGTTGGTACGAGGAGTAAGGTTACGGAAAGGAGGGTTGCACCCTTCTGATAAGGCATGACATGTGGGTTATACATGCAGAACTTAATCAGTAGTACGCCAAGGATGTAACCAAGTGTAAGGCTACCGAGTCGCCCATGAATATCTTTTGGTTCTTTTCCTGTTTTCCCCAGATATTATGGTAAAGGAAAGGAACCAATACACCCATCAATCCCGCAATAAGGATGCAGTATATCCATATCTGTTCACGTTGGAAGATATAGAAAAGACCGCATAACGCAATGAGTGTAAGGCTCGCAGAGAGTCCATCAATACCATCTATCAGATTGATAGCATTCATGATAAATACCAGTACACCAATGGTTAAGATTGTTCCTACAAGTGGTGGAATCTCATAGATGCCTAAGAATCCATAGAGATTATTGATGTAAAGATAGGACATGGTAGCAGATCTGGCAACAATAATCTGCATGAGAAGTTTCAATCTTTGCTCTCATTCCAAAGATGTCGTCAATGACGCCAGTTGTATAAATAACAGTGACACCCACACCAAAGAAGATACTCCATGGACTGACACCAATCTTATTGCCTTTGCTTGTATAGACCCAGACCAATAGGGCTACGATGGTAGCAATCAGCATACTGGGCATAAAAGATACACCCCCTAAGCGCGGAACAGCATTCTTGTGTACTTTCCGGGCATCGGGTGTATCATATAGTTTTCTCTTTTTACAGAATGGAGGATTTTGAGGAATCATGATGAATCCACAAACAGCACTCATGGCAAAAAGCAAAAAGACTGATTAAAGTATATGTCGACATTTTACTTGTATTCTTGTGCTTAATAAAACTCAATAATTGTAATAATATTGTATTCGAGCATCAGAAAAAGCATAATTATTATCCTCTAATAATTGATTTTTGCGAAATCTTTCTTACTATGAATGGTTATTTGTTATTTTCTTTTTGTAAATTTGTAGTCTAAAGAATACGAATAGAGTCGTTGTCTGTCTTAGGCATTAATCGATTTTATTTAAGTATTTTTGTTAAATAATCCTTAGAGTCCGACGCATGGAATGTATTGACATATCGTTTTAATGGCGTGTCTATAAGAAAGATAACTTGCTTTCCTTCGCGAAAAGTTTGAGAGTATCTTTTCTCAGACCATGAGCTACTGAGGTCGTTTTTGTTAGAGGATGGTCCTTTGACGGAAGCTTTGTATGACGTTATAAAGTCTTTTGTTTCAAGATATCCGACTTTGAAAGTGGTGCCATATCCTGAGAATAGGGATTGGGTAAGACCCAAATGATGGCTTACAGCTTTGTAAATACGATATTGTGGCACGTATGGATGCTGACGATATTCTAAACCGAATCGATTTAGAGGTAGAGTATAATTGGCTGAAAGCGCATGAGGACTCATGACGTAATAGGCTCTTGGGTAGATGAGTTTACAGATGATAAGACGCAGGTTAGGTCGATAAGAAAAGTACCTGAAAAGTATGATGAGATACAGAAATATGCCCAATATAGATGTCCTATAAACCATCCGACGGCTATGTATAGAAAGGCAGCTGTGTTGGCAGTGAGGCGGTTATCTCACAGAATATTTCTGAAGATTATTTCCTCTGGTTGCGAATGCTAAAGAATGGGAGTAAGTTTTATAATATTCAGGAGTCTTTGTTGTGGTTCCGTTATTCGGAAGAGACGGTGGCAAAGCGAGGTGGCTGGGCTTATGCTTGTGATGAGGTGCGTATCTTGGTACGGATGCTGAAGATGGCTACATACCTTTCCATGTTTTTTGCCAAAGTGTTGTAATCCGTTTTACCACTCGTGTTATGCCTTTACCTATCCGTCAGCGGTTGTATAATCTGATAAGAAAAACATAGCTTTACAGGGTTGAATAAGCTAAGAAATATTATATTTATCTACAAAGAGATGATACAATAAATTAGCGAACATTACGTTTCTATTCTTACATTGTAGTTAATTGTTAAAGATAAATACAGAATTAAATATAGTTTCAATGGAGTACAATAAGAAAGAGAGTTGCAGTTGGCTCCTTTCTCAAGAAGCTCAAAGCTATGATTTACTACGTTATGTTATCGTGTTTGTCGTTGCTTTTGGTAGGATCTATCTTAGTGATTCTACCTGTTCCACGCTATTATAAATGCGATATATCACTCGCCCCGGAGATGGATAATACCGAGAACGGAGGTAAGTTGAGCTCTATTGCGTCTTCCTTTGGCGTAGATCTTGGTGATGTCGCTTCTGCTAACGCCTTGCAGCCAAGTCTTTATCCGGACTTGATGAAGTCTAATGAGTTTATAAAGAGTCTGTCTAGATCCCTATAGAAACAAAGATGGTTCAGTAAAGACGAGTTACTATGATTATCTTTACAGTCACCGTGAAAGAGTCGCCATATACTAAAGCAATTGGATGGATGGGAAGAAGTTTGGTGACAAAGACAGTCTTACGACAGAGAAAGATTCTGTTAACCCCTTTATGCTTAATAAGAAACAAGATGAAATCTTCTCAAAGATAAAGGGGAACATCTCCTGTGACATTGATATTAAGACAGGTTTGATAACGATTTCAGTGGAAGATCAAGACCCATTGATTAGTGCTACGATTGCCGATTCGCACGAGCAAAACTGCAGGACTTCATCACAAGCTATAAAACAAATAAGATGAAGAATGACGTGAAGTATATACAAAGTTGGTAGCAGAGGCAAAGAAAAAGTATGAGAACGCACGTCAGAAGTATGCAACCTTCTCTGATGCCAACCAAAGATGTTATCTTTGCAAGAACTGTCAGTCACAACGTGATGACTTGGAGAATGATATGCAGTTGAAGTTTAATGCTTTATAGTGCGTTGAGCACTCAGCTACAAAATGCGCAGGCAAGCTGCAAGAACACACCCTTCTTTTACAATAGTTCAGAGTGCATCTGTACCTAGTTAAGCTGCTGGACCAAAGCAGATGGCATCTGTTTTTATTGTTGTTTTCCTAAGCCATGATGGTTACATTCGTTGTTTGTAATTTTTCGTTGTTGTTTGGTGGAGCAAAGGGCGAATAGTTGATGATTACAGTTAAGGATATCATAACGCGTATAAACTCACTCTTCTATATCACGAAGAATGGGGCAAGGACTGGTGTGGTCGTTCACTGGAACGGCTTTGGCGAAGTTTCTTACCTTAGTCGTTGGTATCATCTGTGCCCATATCTTGCAAAAAGAAGCATACGGAGAGTTCTCTATGGTGCGCTCTACAATCAATATGTTTATTGTGCTTGGCTCTGCAGGATTAGGTGTTACGTCAACTAAGTATATTGCAGAATATAGAGAATCAGGGCAGATAAAGATCCTGCTGTCTATGCAGCGACGAAACTACTTTGGACTTTTTAATAAGTATAACGGCAATCCTGATATTGTTAGGTGCACCGTTCATTGCGAATAATATCCTTCACCATCCAAGCATTGTACTACCTGTAAGGGTAGGAGCAGTATTGTTGTTCTTTCTATTATTAATGGCGTACAGAACGGAGCATTGATGGGCTTTGAAAACTTCAAAGCAATCGCCATCAATACCTTGTTAGGAAGTGTCTTAGAGTCGGTGATTGACAATCCTTGGAGCCTATTATTTTGGTGTTAATGGAGCTATTCTTGGTTTCGGAATGGGCTTCATCTTGATTTTTATTGAATCATTTTTCCATCAATAAGAACTTTTTCAGCAATTCAAATAAAGAAGTTAGTATACAGCTTCATCCTCAAGGACTTTTCTATTTTATATACTACAGCCTTCCAGCAACTTTATCGGCATTACTTATTACCCTCTCATTACGTTAATACGCTCAATACTTGTGCGTTCAGAGGCTTTTCAGGAACTTGCGGTCTTTGAAGCGGCTGATCAGTGGAAGGTAATATCTTGTTTGTTCCCACAGCTTTCAGTCAGATAGTTCTCCCCATCCTATCAAGTTTGAATAAAGGAAAAGACCTCCTTCATCTACTTTGAAATATAATATGCTCATTGTAGGCATTACAGCACTGTTACTATCTATCGGAGTGATGCTCTTTGGTGGTTTCATCATGAGACTATACGGTGCTACTTATGATAATTCTGTACCTGTTCAGATACTCGCTATATCAACAATCCTCTCTGCATTGGCTAATGTTCTTGAGATGGCAGTATATAGTCTTGGTAAGATGTGGCAATGTTTTGCCATTAATATCGTCCGCTTTGCTGATGGTTGGATACTCTTATTATTTCTGCATGAGAGAGATGGGAGCAATGATCTGTCAATGGCAGTATTAGTTTCTTATGTAGTGTCCTTCTTTATGTTTTTGGTGTACACAATTATCGTTGTTAGAAAGGAGGTAAAGTGATGTCAGAGAAGGTTCGTTATATCTTGTTTGCACTCTTCCTTTTCCTTACACAGATACTCGGTACGGGTATTGTTCCTATGGGATTGTTCGCCCTTTCGCTGTTGATGATATTCTCACCCACCACCTTTCTACGTAGTCTGAGATATACCCCAACTTCTTTTGCATTCATCTGTCTCTCCTTGGGAGTTGGCTTTACTTTGCGTTATGCAATGGTCTGAACAACGTGAATATAGCTTATTGGAGCAATTCTATTTCCTTTGTATTCTCCTCTTGGGTATTAAGGATAAGAAATCGTGCTTGGAAGCGTTATGCAGTCTTGCTTTTTATCATCTTTATTCTTGACTTTGGAACGAATCTCTTGTTCCTTGTCGGTGTGAATGTCCCTGGACCGAACTGCCACCAGTACGCCCTGGCGAGGCACTTGCACGTTTCCCAGGCTTTGGGGTAATGCCTTATATTCAGGAAGTGTCACCTTTGTGAGTGCTTGTTATATGCTCAACCGAAGGGTGAATAAACTTGTCTTCTACATAGGACTTGCGTCGATGGTAGGCAACCTTATCTATCCGGGTTCGTATCGCTATCTTATCATCGGTGCGGTCGTTGCAACGATGTATTATCTGCGTTTGTACAGAAGTAAGATAATGATGATTGGAATGTATGTTTCAATATTATCATCGTGTTTATGGCAACACTTGTCACGATGTTCTCCAATCTTAGCAACTCTATCGAGCGTTTATTTGGTTCCATTTCTTAAAAGAAATAGCGAAAGACCCATGGATAGGACATGGTTTCTTCAATATCCATTTGGACGAAAAATCAAGACTTTAGTACACCTTCTCATTTGATAGCTAATGGCGTAACGGGAGTCTTGTGTATCTTGACGATGAAGCTGAGCTCAGCTTAGCGTCATCGTCTTGTTATTCTTCCTCGTAAGTATTGTCAAAAACATTATTGAGATATAAGGCATATCGACGTTATTCTGTAGAGTTAGGATTATTTATCGGTTTAACTTTGGACCTTTTCTGGGGTGGAAGCTTTGATAATACCTATACCTTTGCATTATTGTTATTAAGTTGGTATCTGATTAATGAGACTGTTTGTAAAAGAGAACTGAATGAAGACATTCACGATAGTATGACCGACTATAATAATCTCGACCTTTTTAAGAGTGCGTACAGCTCTGTCTGTAAACAAGACTTTAAGGACTATGAGATTGTTGTAGTAGATGATTCTGACGATTCGTCTATAGAGGATTGACGTGTCTTCGCTTAATAATCCAGTCCTAACTTATCGGCATCATTCCCTCAGCGGGGCTGTTGGTAACTGTGGACTACAGTTACAAGCGTGTAAAGTATGTTGTAGTGGTACATCATGATGAGGCTTTTCAAGAAGACAATTATCTGACTTCTCAAACGTACAATTCCAAAAGGGTATGACGTACTTGTAACGGTGAAAAATATTCACGATGGGAGTATTAAAACCGCAACATGTTCTCGCACGTGATGAAACTCTTTATAGGCTGTCCTTCCCTTCTTTTTCCTTTGTAATGTTATTGGACCTTGCTCTTGTATTGCTTTTTAAGCGAGCACTATATTACAGACTCCTTGACAACCGCCTTAACTGGCTCGTTGATGTTGATTGGTATACCATCTACTGGAAGCAAAGCGCAGAAAGGTTCTTAGATAGTCTTCATATCGACTCTTTCAATGATCGAGGATAAGATTACAAATCAGATAGACGTGAAGCAATCGGAGGCGAAAGACATAGCTATTTCTCAACGTAAAGTATAAGTATCATCCTCTATTAAGCAGTGTTGCTTATTCATCAATAAAATGGTTATGTCTCTATGATTTAAAAGGGTATAATAAAGAAACTCATCCGCAAATGAAGATAGTAAAGATATTAGGTGGCTTTGGGCAATCAGATGTTCCAGTATGCTTTATACCTCTCTGCAGGAGTCTTTCCCAGGAGCGAGTGGCACTCGACCTTTTCCAGTTTCCACAGCTACCACCTGCATAATGGTTTCGAACTGGAGAACATCTTTTCAGTAACGGCTCAAAAGGCTTTGCAGTTGCTGACATTATACGCATAGCCTATTACTATCCTAATTATCTTTTATGGCGTATTGGTAAACGCCTGCTTCCACGTCGCAAGGATATGTGTTTGGAAAGTTCTACGCTCCGCTTTGATGAAACGGTGTTGAGGAGAGAAGGAAATAGATACTTCGATGGCTATTGGCAGGATGAAAGATACTTTGCCGCTTGTCGGGAGAAGGTGTTGAAAGCCTTTACTTTTCCAGCTTTTAAGCGTACAGAGAACTTATCTTTGTTAGAGAAATTAGATGAGAACAGCGCTTTCGTTACACGTAAGACGAGGAGACTATATTGGTAATAATCTTTATCAAGGCATCTGCGACCTCGACTATTATCGTGCTGCCATTAAAAAGATGTGTTCTTATGTTACACCTTCTCTCTTTTGTGTTTTTAGTAACGATATAGGATGGTGTCGTGAGCATCTTGAGCAATATATTAATGCACCAGTGGTTTATGTCACTTGGAACACAGGTGCAGAAAGCTTTCGTGATATGCAATTGATGTCGTGTTGTGCACATAACATCATTGCAAATTCCTCCTTTTCATGGTGGGGTGCGGCTCAATCAGAATTGTGAAAAGATTGTTATTGCGCTCTAAGAAATGGCCGAATATGGAAGAATGCTATTTTACTTTGCCTGCATCATGGATTAAAAATTCCAAATCCTTTTACCGCTGTCTGATACCAATAGAATAGCATACTTTCTTCTACTACAAAACTCTTTTAGAGGATAAGCTTTTGGCAATATAGCTTTTTCTAACAATTAATAAATCTCTTTTAGTATATATAGTAAGGCTATTAGTGCTCCGCACCAATGGTGCGAAGTATGAGGCACGACATGTGCGAGCACCAACACCAGTTTAATAGATGGCATAAAACGATTTTATTCAAGTGATATTCACTGATAGTAACAACAAAAAGAGTTAGGTCAATAACAAACAGCGTTGACAACTTCTTTTTATTCGGCTGCACAGCGTAGCCTTCTAGTCTTGTTGATGAGATAATTTCTTACCTCAGCAAACTTGCAATCGTTGCAATGACGGCTGCGATGCTGGCAGCACTTGAACCGACGCTGAGCGTTTCAGCAAGGCTCATCTTGCTTTGTATCTTTGTTGGAACAATGATTTCGCAACCGGGGCGCACCTTAGCATTGTGGCCTACCTTCGCTAACATACCGTTCATGTAGAGAATATAGGTGTTGCTCTTCTTCGCATCACTGGCGAAACCACCTGCCTGATCGATATAGTAAGCAACACTCTTGCCCTCAACATAAGCGACAGAGTTAGGGAACATAACCGCACCATTAATCTTAACGGTTCCATTGTATTGTGGAATGACGATGTGGTCGCCCTCACGAAGAATGATGTCGGCATCACTTCCCGGATTAGCAATCGCCTTATCTAACTCGATACCAACAGGATATACGTCGGGTACTTGGAACTTCTCCTCTAACTTCTTATTGTTGTCTTGTATTGCTTGAAGCACACCCGCATCCTTAGTTTTCATAGCTAAGTTTACCATGTTCTTCCGTTGCTGTTCCAGCTGCATCTTATATGCGTTCTCCATTCGTATGCGTTCGGATGGAGTGGGGCGACGCTCTAAGCGTGCACCTTTGATATATCCTAATTCTGTTGCACCACCTGCAGCCTTATAAATGTCGCTTAGGCGCATCTTTCTTGAGGTCAGTGTGTAGTTTCCTGCAAATACAACCTCACCATCAATGCTAACATTCTGTTGATTGCTTGTACCTGGACTCTTGCGCACATAGACCTCATCGTAAGGTTCAAGAACGAAACCTGGTGCACCTTCGATGACAAAGCCGTCACGTAAAGAGAAGGAGTAGGTGCGAGCGATGATAGAGTCTGGTGTCAGTGCTTGTGGGTTTGTGACACGACGAGATACATCTACTCTCACCGTAGAAGCACTCTGCTTTCAGACCTCCAGCTCATGCAGAATGAAGTCTTCCAAGGACTCATTGTCAGCGTACTGATAGATACCCGGATAGAGTACTTCACCATGGATGGTTATCGTTCGTTGCTCCTGTGCATCCGTACGTGTAGGGATGAAGAGTACATCTTCGTTTTGTATAGGGATGTCTGCCACACGACCCGTAAGGATTCCGTCCACATCTACCGAGATAACCTCCAATGTGCGGTCAGCCTTCTTGCGGTGTAAAACGGCGTGTGGAGCAAATGCCACCTCTGTCAATCCGTCAGCTGCTTCAATCAATCCGCGTACACTGTTGATACGTCCACCAACCTCATACATACCCGGACGGAACACGGCTCCCTTGATCTCAACCATGTTTTCGTATCTTGGAATAACCGAGTCTACACTGATAGAGTCTTCATCAGCAACACGGAAGTTGCGCATGTCAAACTCATTAACATTGAAGATCGAATACTGGCGACCTGTCTTTCTGCGTACACGTACTGAACGTGTATAGGCATCACCAGCAAATCCACCCGCATAACCGATGAGTGTGCCAAGGCTTTCGCCACGTTTCATCTCGTAGAACATTGGGCGTTTTACCTTACCACTCACCTGAGCGAGCATCTCGTAAGGACCAACAACGATGACGTCGTTATCAGCCAATCGCACATTACCGCTCAAATGGCCGCGACGAAGGAAGTCGTATACGTCAACCGTACTGATGAGCGTTCCTCCTCTATATACCTTGATATTGCGCAGCGTTCCTAAGTCACCAATACCGCCAGCCATGTAAAGTGCAGTTGAAAACAGTGGCAAAAAGCGGACAGTGTATAGGTTCTGGCGTCTTCACTTCACCCACAACATTCACCATGATCGTGTGTGTCTGACCAACAGAGAGGCGTATGTTGGAACTGCTATAACGTTTGCCAATCTTTTCACGGATGCGATTGTTTGCCTGACTTACAGTCAAACCACTCACCTGAACAGGACCGAAACCCTCTAAAGGTGACGTAGCCATCAGGGGCAACCGTAGTCTGGTAAGACTTTTTGTGAAGCACCATAGACGTCAATAAACACAGCATCACCGGGACCGATTCGGTAGTTGCGAGGCAGTGCCATATTCATGTTTGGTTCAAAAGAAAGACTCTTATTGTTGAAGATGTCACGTCCCCAAACCTTCTTTCGGTTACGACTCAACTGCTTCAGTAGGTTTTCATACATCGCAGCTGTGTCTTGTGGCATCCAATCATTCATCTCAGCCTGCATCTTCAGGTACTCACCATCGTTCTCATCGTAGGTGTTTGTCCACGAACGATTAGACGAGATACGTCCCTCAGAGTATCTGTTTATCTCCTGCTCGTTGTTGTTGTAATCATCGAGTGTTGCATCAGCGATTTGTCGTTTGCTCTTTCCAGGAGGAGTCGTAGGGCTTGTCTGTCCGTTATTTGTACGACTACGGTCCGTTGTCGTTCCCTCTTTTGCAGCTCCAAAAGCAGCATTTCCCTTTCTGCATCTTCTCATATAGGTTTCTCACACGGCGTATCTGCGAGATGTCTACACCACTTTGCATGAGCTTGGTGACAATCTGCGCCTGTGGAGTACCTTTCTTATGCTCCTTCTGCACGAAGTCCATTACCTGTGTATCCGTCATTGACGACTGTGCAAAGCCGTTCAAAGAACATAATGCGAGTAATACAAATAGAATATATTTCTTCATCTTTCTTTTTAGAATTTCTTTCCAGTAACAATTTTTAGAACCGTCTTAATGACGATGGTGAAGTCCAACCACAAGGTGCGATGTTCCAAAGTAATGGATGTCCATCTCCATTCGTCGGAGCATTTTTCTCCATCGTGTCGGTATAACCATTGTAGAGTGTTGCCTCTGAAGTAAGCCCCGGTCGCATCTGATAGATGAGTTGATAGCGGTCGGTCTGATCCATGATTTTATCGATAAAGAACTTACGTTCAGGACGCGGACCCACGAACGACATGTCGCCTCTGAGCACATTCCATAGTTGTGGTAGTTCGTCTAAGTGATGCCCACGTAGGAACTGTTCCAAGCGAGTAGAGTTCGAACTGTCACATTTTGCAACAAGTTGCGGACCCTCTTCCTCCACAACACTGCTCATTGTACGGAACTTAAAGATAGCAAACGGACGTCCTTTATATCCGATACGTATCTGTCGGAAGAATATCGGTCCATTGCTTTGATAAGTAATAAGAATACTGATGACCAGAAATAGAGGAGAGCAGATGGTTAGCCCTATGAGCGCTCCAATAATGTCAAAAGCCCGCTTCAAACAACGTTGAAGCTTCCCCATGGCATCATGACTCCCGTTTTCTCTCATTTGGTTATTCGTACTTTGGTCCGTATAGTTATTATAACTCTATTTTTCGTTATTTTTGTTGCAAAAGGTACACTTTTTATTTATTATTAATCAGAAATCCTTATCTTCCACATCTTAGCCGTATCTTTGCATTGAGAACAGAGTACTATCATGCGTAAAATTATTCACATTGACATGGATGCTTTCTTTGCTTCGGTTGAGCAAAGGGACAATCCAGAACTGAGAGGAAAGCCTATCGCTGTCGGCTTCGATGGTCCACGTGGCGTGGTGTCGACAGCCAGCTATGAGGCTCGCCCTTTGGTGTTCATTCTGCCCAGTCAATGGCGCAGGCGAAAAGACGCTGCCCACAGCTGATAGTTGTCTCTTCGCATTTCGATAGATATAGGGAGGTTTCACGACAGATTCATGCTGTCTTTCATGAATACACCGATTTGGTCGAACCTATCTCATTAGATGAGGCTTTCCTTGATGTTTCGGAGAACAAAAAGGGGATAGAACTTGCCGTTGATATAGCGAAAGAAATCAAGCAAAAGATATTCGAGTGCACCTCGCTAACTGCCTCCGCAGGAATAAGCTACAACAAGCTGTTGGCTAAGATAGCCTCTGATATGCGCAAGCCAAATGGAATCTTTACGGTACATCCCGACCGTGCGCTTGATTTTATTGGCAAGCTCCCCGTTGAGAAGCTGTGGGGCGTTGGTCCGAAGACGGCTGAGCGAATGCACAGTATGGGTGTGTTTACGGGAGAACAACTACGACAAATATCGCGAGAACACCTTGTGCAGGTGTTTGGTAAGATGGGTAATGTCTACTATGATTTCTCACGGGGCATTGACAATCGTCCTGTCATCGTTGAATACGAACGTAAATCGGTCGGCTGTGAGCGCACTTTTCTTGAAGATTTGCACATAGAGTCAAAGATTATCATCGAACTCTATCACATCACTTTGGAATTAGTTGAACGCATCAAGAAGAAAGGTTTTAAGGGAAGAACACTCACGCTCAAACTGAAGTGGGATGCTACGACACAGATAACGCGCAGTCTTACACAGGAAAAAGTACTCCGAACGAAAGATGAAATCTTGCCTCTTGCCAAGCAGCTATTGAAAGATACGGACTATCATAACCGCCCCATCCGCCTGATGGGACTCTCTGTTTCTTCGCCCGAAACGAATGAAAAGGAAGGAGAAATTCGCCCTCAATGGATAGAAGGATTGCTCCCTTTTGAAGAAAAAGACTTTGTTACGTAATCGTCTTGTGACATCTTAGGTTTCTTTAGGGATTTTCGATTGATACGGTTTATCCTTTGAGTTTAGCACTTTAAAGAAGTGTCACAGAGGTACGGGAGTGAATGGAGGAATATTAAATACAACCCTATGATAGGCACGGAGGCACCGTCGGTGCATGGGGCAACGGAGATTATCATGAGTATTATTAGCACTTTTGTCTACTTCATTACATATCCATGGTTTGAAAGAATTATTTAAAACATTTGTTACCATAGCTATTAGCAATACGTAGGCTACGGCTCTGTTGCTCTTTGTGCCATTGGCACCTCTGTGATATTATCTTTATGCTCACCTCTCCGTCCACTCTTTTTCTCCGTGTGCCTTATGTTTAGTAGGCTTACTTTATGACTCTATATCTCAGAAGGCCCTATCTTCTATTTACGATGACGAACTTAACGCTCCTTCTTCCTTATTTTTAAGTGGGGTAGAGGTACTGCGCACATTGTGTGCTGATGCTCCGCACATCATGTGCTAAGGCTAAACACAAATGGTGCTAAGCACTAAACGCTGTGTAGATAGTAGTTTCTTATTGTAGAGTTTTATCTTATAAGTTTCGCATTTGTTCGTAAAATTGACCTTATATTATTGCTTAAAACATTTCCAAATATGGAAGAAAATTATTAATTTTGCACGAGATAAACCGTGTTGAGACTATTAGGGATGTTGTTAACCCTTTGTCCTCACTAATCATTGTTTTTAAGAAGTGGCAGCATATGCAGTATAATGTAACTTGTAATAAATGTAATCGCTCATTTATGATTACGGCTGATGGCAATGACAAAATGCAGTGCAATTGTCCTTATTGCGGACAGCAATTACTTGTCAACTTACCTACATTGGCAAGTCCTGTTACTCCTTCTGTACAACAACCTATCATGGGGCAAGGCGAGCAGAAAGGGTCTGGCTCTACACTGAAAGTCTTGCTTACTATCTTGATAGTACTCATCTTAGGTGGGTTGGCAGTCTTTGGTTACATCTATTGGAACAATCAGAAGGAAGCTGCTCAGCAGGAACTTCAAGCACAGCGCAAGGCTCAGGCAGATTCTATGATGCAGGTTCGGGCACAGATTGAGGCGCAAGAGGCTGAGGCACAACGACAGGATGAAAAGCGAAAGAGTATCTGTAGATTCTTAGAATCATTCTATAAGAAAGCTGTTCTTGCGGAGGATGCGGATGCAGACTTCTACAGTCGTTACCTCACAGATTACTGTCAGTGAATGGTTTTTGGCACACAAAATGGTGACGATTATGACAGCAATCAATGGACGGTATGGTGGGGAGCCTTGGAAACACGGCTTCAGAGCCAGACTTTAACCAACTTCAGCGTAACCTCAAGGTTGACGCCATTGATGATAATTGGTATAAAGTGAGACTGTCGCAAGATGGTGAAACGGAATATCGTCAGGTGAAGGTGCTATCGCAAGATGGGCATATTCTCATTGACGACGTAAGATAATAATAGATGTAAGGAGGTTGAAATGCAATTTCAGGTAGCTTGTAAGCATTGCCATCGTCCCTTTGTGATTGAATCGGAGGGCGGCAACACGCTAAGATGTAATTGCCCCTATTGTGGTGAGTGTATGACGGTTGCTACCCCGCAGACGGGTGCACCAAGTGGTAGTGCAGCTGAGACAACTGCCACTGTGAACCACGCGCAAGTGGAAAAGGATAACACGAGCGGACAAGTCAGACCAACGATGGAGAAAAACCATCGAAGAGTGGACTGGGAAAGAAAGTAACAATTGTTTTTGTTGGCTTTTTGTTGTTCGTGATACTGATGTCATCACTCTTATATGTAATATTCTCAGCAATGTCAAATTAAACAATAACACACTCAATTTTATGAAACAGACAAAGATAGTATGTTCTATTAGCGACCGTCGCTGTGATGTTGACTTCCTGAGAAAGCTTTTCTTCTCAGGTATGAATGTCGTACGTATGAACACGGCACACGCCAGCCCTGAAGGTATAAAGGGAGATTATTCGCAATACACGTGCTGTGTCTCAGCACTTGGCATTGCTGATTGATACGAAGGGACCAGAGGTGAGAACTACAGGTGTGGCTGAGCCTATTCACTATAAGGTGGGCGATATGGTTAAGATTTTTGGCCGTCCTGAGATGGAGTCAACAAAGGACATTATTAATGTTTCTTATCCAGACTTTGCACGTGATGTAAAGGTTGGTGATCATGTTCTCTTTGACGATGGTGCATTGGATATGCTTGTTGTTGAGAATGATGGACCAATGTTGGTTGCACAGGTGCAGAATGAAGGTGATCTTGGCTCACACAAGAGTGTGAATGTACCAGGCGAACATATAGAACTTCCTGCACTTACAGAGAAAGATAAGGCTAATATCTTGTTGGCAATAGAGGAGGATATTGACTTCATCGCTCACTCTTTTGTACGTTCTGCAGCTGATGTTCTTGCTGTTCAGAAGATTCTTGACGAGCATAACTCTGATATAAAGATTATCTCAAAGATTGAGAATCAGGAGGGTGTGGACAATATCGACGAGATTATCGATGCTTCATACGGAATTATGATTGCACGTGGTGACTTGGGAATTGAGGTACCTATTGAGCAAATTCCGGGTATTCAGCGTAGTATCATCAACAAGTGTATCTTGAAGAAGAAGCCTGTTATTGTGGCTACTCAGATGTTGCACACGATGATTAATAACCCTCGTCCTACTCGTGCTGAGGTAACCGACATTGCAAACGCTATTTATAGCCATACCGATGCTTTGATGTTGAGTGGTGAAACGGCAAGCGGTAAGTATCCTGTTGAGGCTGTACAGACAATGGCACGCATTGCTGAGGCAGCAGAGCAGGACGCACATAAGCGTGGACATATCACTGTTCCGATGATTAATCAGAACGATCAGCGTGAGTTTTTGTCACGAAGTGCAATTGAGGCAACTGAGCAATTGGGTGTAAAGGGTATTATCACTGATAGCGCGACAGGTCAGACAGCTCGCAATCTTGCGGCTTTCCGTGGTCCACACCCAGTGTTGGCTATCTGCTACAAGGATAAGGTACAGCGTTGGTTGAATCTGAGTTATGGTGTGATTGCCGTTTATCAGCATCGCCATAAGTCTAATGAGGAGATGTTTACGGCTGCTTTGCGAATGCTTCGTCAGAAGGGATACATTGAGTTAGAGGATAAGATTGCCTATCTTTCTGGTACGTTTGGTGATGGTGGTGGTGCAACCTTCCTTGAGATTAACAAGGTTGGTGATGTCTTTGCACGTAAGTATCACTTCCATCTTCCTAAAGAGGTGAATACGGGTGAGGAAGAGGATTAAAGCCTTTTCCTATCATTATAGAAAGCGAATAATATACAATGTCATAAGTACTAATATTGGTTTGCATTGAATGTTCTTTATGCAAAGCCGATATTAGAAACGATAAAAAGAAAGGTGTTCAGAAAGTTCTGAACACCTTTTTTGTTTCTTTATTAAGTTTGACAAAGCTGTTTTAGCCTTGCTGAACAGGAATCTTTTTAACGCGACGCTCGTGTCTGCCACCCTCAAAACTTGCTTTGAAGAAGGCATCGAGAATCTTTTCAGCAGTCTTATTATCAATAAATTCTGCCTGGGAGAACAATAACGTTAGCATCGTTATGTTGACGAGTCAACTCTGCAACGTCCTTGTTCCATACTAAACCTGCACGTACACCTTGGTGCTTGTTAAGTGTGATTGCCATACCTTCACCGCTACCACAGATAGCAATACCAGGATAAACTTCACCACTTTCAATGGCTTCAGCCAATGGGTGAGCATAATCAGGATAATCGCAACTTAAATCACTATTACAGCCAAAATCCTTATATGCATACTTGTGTTCTTCCAAATACTGGATCACGAACTGCTTCAATGGATAGCCTGCGTGGTCGCAAGCAACTCCTACTGTCTTAATTTCCATAAGCTGTTTAGGTTTTTATGAGCCTCTGCCTTCGGTGAGAAACTTAGAGACTCAGGTTAAACGTTTATGCTAAAAACTCTTTTACTTGTTTATAAACATTCTCTGGAGTGAATCCCAACTTCTCATCTAAGACCGTGTAAGGTGCTGAGAATCCAAAGCTGTTAAGGCCGAATACCTTACCATTGGCACCAACCAAGCCTTCGAGAGTCACTGGGAGACCTGCTGTAAGACCGAAGATCTTTTGCGTCTCTTGGCAGAATCTGCTCCTGATACTCCCTTACCTGACGACGGAAGAGACCCTCTGATGGTGCGCTAACAACGCGTACCTTCACTCCGTCCTTGCGTAACAATTCCTGCTCCAGCAACGCGGGGTAGAAACCTCAGAACCATTTGCGACGAGGATAACATCAAACTGCTCATCAGAGCCTGTTACGATATATGCACCCTTACGTGTCTGCTGATAGTCTGTTCCCTCTGGTAGGCTTTTCACATTCTGACGTGAGAAGATGAGTGCTGTTGGGGTTTCCATGTTCTCCATAGCCATCTGCCAGCAAACGGTTGCAGCATCACTATCAGCAGGACGAAGTACACGAACAGAATCCTGCCCAGCGTGGTTTTGCAACTTCTCCATCAAGCGAATCTGTGCTTCCTGCTCTACTGGCTCATGGGTTGGACCATCCTCACCAACGCGGAAAGCGTCATGGCTCCATACAAACTGAATCTGGAGTTTTTCATGAGAGCAGCCATACGGATAGCTGGCTTCATGTAGTCTGAGAATACGAAGAAGGTTCCCATTGCAGTGATAACACCACCATGAAGCATCATACCGATACACATACATGCCATTGCCAACTCACTAACACCTGCTTGGAAGAAGGCACCGCTAAAGTCGTCACGTGTGAGGGAATGTGTCTTGTTAAGGAAACCATCAGTCTTGTCAGAGTTGCTGAGGTCGGCTGATGATACAATCATGTTAGGAACCTGCTCAGCAATAACACCGAGGCAAGCTGCTGAGCCATTACGTGTAGGGATGTCGCGCTTCTGTACAAGACCACTCCAATCTATCTTTTGAGCCTTGCCAGAGAACCATTCACGCATCTGTGCTGCCTTTCTCGTTCTCTTTCTCCCATACTCCTTCTGCTGCATGACGCTCAGCAACAATCTTTCTGAGTTCTGCTGCACGTTCATCGTAAAGCTTCTGTACTTCTGGGAAAATCTTGAATGGCTCTTCAAGGTCGTCCACCAGATTCTTTTTGTATTTAGTATAGGCGTCACCACCGAGTGGTGCGCCATGTGTCTTTAATGTCTATGTTCGTAGCTACTACCGTCTGCCTGCAAAGCACCCTCACCCATGATGGTCTTACCATGATAAGAGTAGGGCGATGTTCTTCTTTGTTTGCAGCAACAAGAGCCTCACGGATAGCGTCTGGATCGTTGCCATCTATCTTCAATACGTTCCAACCCCATGCCTGATACTTCATTGCTGTGTCCTCAGACATAACGGCACCGCACTCGGTAGAAAGCTGAATATCATTGGCATCGTAGAACATGATGAGGTTGTTAAGGCCTAAGTTGCCAGCCAAGCGTCCTACTTCTGCACTGATACCTTCTTGGATACCACCATCAGAAATGTAGGCATAAATCTTATGCTGCATCATTGTACTACCAAGGCGTGCCTCAAGGAACTTCTCAGCTACGGCTGCACCAGCAGCATAGGCATGACCTTGACCAAGTGGACCTGAAGAGTTTTCAATTCCATGTGCGATGTCTCTTTCAGGATGTCCTGGGGTGATTGACCCCACTGACGAAATTGTTTGATATCATCAACCGTGAACTTTCTCTGGAAGGGTCAATGCTGCATAAAGCATTGGTGACATGTGACCAGAGGTCAAGATAGAATCGGTCACGTCCTGCCCACTCAGGCTGGTCTGGGTCAAAGACGAGAAATTCAGAGAAGAGGATGTTTATAAAGTCCGGCACCACCCATAGCTCCACCAGGGTGTCCTGATTTAGCTTTTTCAACCATGACACTGCGAGAATTCTAATGTTATCCGCTGCTCTGTTCATCAATTTCTTGTCATTCATAAATAGATAGGATTTTTAAATTATAATGCAAATATAAAGATAAATATGGAGACCTCAAATAATAAACTTACTATTTTTCCCAAAATATCCAAAAATGCCCAAAGCATAGTATTTGCTTTGCTTTTGTTTAATTGGTGAGTGGCTGTTTTATGGCTATTTTGTCGAAGTTCTATTCTTCTTCGGCTACCAATGGTTTTAGCTGTGAGGGTGTATTTTTCTCTTCTGCCTCTTTTATCCCTCCTTTTTATAATGGTGTAACGCACTCGCACCTATTGTGCGGAGGCTTCGCACGATTGGTGCTGGACGTTAGCACCAGTCATCTTGTGGGTGCGTAAGTATGCTATCAGCCACAAGAGAAACAGCAATTGATGGATAATTCTGATAAGTAGGGTATATCTGAATGTTCGTCAATGACGTTTTTACATCTCGATATACCCTTTATATTTTATCTTAGCTAAACACTTATATCGTTAGCCTTTGCTATTATTGATTATAGTAAGGCGTCTGTATATGCTTGTTTATTAATGCGATACAGTGCTGCACCACGCTTACTTGTAATCTTATCAATGAATTTCTGTCTTCTCAATGAAGTCGATTTGTCTTGATACGCTTGCGGAAGTTACGCTTTGTCGTTTCAGCACCCATAATTGCTTCTGTGGACATTCTGGGAGCTGTGTGAGTGTGAAAGAGCTCTGGGAGAAGATTGAAACCGAGCGGGTCTTTCTGTTGATGAGCTTGTGAAGTTGGCTTAATGCTAACTGTACCATCTCGATATGGTCACCAAACAACCTCTGGCAACTTATTGATGTCAACCCCATTGTAGGTCATTTTCTTCCAATAACTTATTGTCGTAGTCAGACACATTGATGAGCGCGCAATAAGCAATTGAGATGACGCGATCACCTGGGTCACGATCGGTTTCACCAAAGGCACTCACCTGTCGCATATAAATATCATTGATGCTCTGTACACTGGAAAAAGAACCTCTATAGCGCTTCTTTCAAACTTTTCATTCTCTTACGAATCCACCATAGAGAGATAATTTACACGCTGTACGGCTCAACTTTACGTTTACCAACGAGTAGCTGTAACTTCTTGTTTTCGAATCCGAGTACGATGCAGTCAACTGAGACTAATAGTTTGGGTTCTCCTTTATAGTATTTATTCATGTTGTAGGTTTTGATTAGAGATGTAAACTTGTTTTGTGGTTGCGTAGTAATAATTTTTCTGTTATGTATTGGAATTTAAAGGTTATTCTTGTGTTGGATTACTTCTTGAGTTTATGATTCTTATTTTTAGATAAGGACTGGCCTTCTTATACAGAATCCAGCCCTTATACTAATTAAATATCGATGAAAGTGGCACCTTGTTAGATGCCATTATGTTCTAGCAAACCTTGTGAGAACCTTCACTGATAACCACTGGATAAACTTCTGGAGCATGACCATACTTTGCTTTGAACTTCTGTATGCGTCAGCAATAGAACTTGTGGCATAACTCGTCCTTAACGAGGTTGATGGTACAACCGCCGAAGCCACTCACCCATGATACGAGAACCAGTCACGTTATTTCTCCTCCTTAGCAATGTCGTTGAGGAAATCAAGCTCTTCTAGCCAGCTCATACCTTGCTGAGTCCGTAGTGAGTTTCGTACATTTTTCTGACCTACCGTTTCATAGTCGCACGCTGCGGTCGTCACAAACAGCGAGGACACGCTCCTTCTCACCGAGAACGAAGTGCACGCTGGCAGTCCTCAGCACTTACCTTGTCCTGACAGCCTCTAACTCTTCCCAGTTAGCATCACGCAATGTCGTACTTCTTCTGGGAACTGCTCTAGCAGATAGCAGACAACGTTCTCACGGCTTGCGGCGATCGTTGCAGGGCACTAACGAGTTCATGTTAACCTTTGAGTTTGAGAACGAGCTTGTAACCCTAGTGATTGAATGGGAAATACTGAACTCACGGCTGCAGTCAAGACGCATCAGTTTGCCTTCCTGACCGAAGACACTTGCAAACTGGTCCATGATACCACAGTTCACACTGATATACTTGTGCTCTGTTGCTCTGACCAGCGAGAGCGATGTCCCACTTTGATATTTTATTGTCAGCGAACAAGTCGTTCAGTGCGCATCCGAAGCAACTCTCCATAGCAGCAGAAGAACCATACCGCACCGAGAGGTACACTTCTGCAAAAAGCAATGTTGAAACCTTTACGTCGACACCGAGTGCCTTGAACTCCTGTACCATACCATAAAATGAAGCGTGCCCATGTTGCAGTGCGAGGACCCCTCCTGGGTCGTTAACCTTGAACTCTACACGGTCTTTTGAGGTCGATAGAGTAGCACATTACAGTATCTGTACCATTAGGACGAACCTCAGCCATGATGCCCTTGTCTACTGCACCTGGGAATACGAAACCACCATTATAATCAGTGTGTTCGCCAATGAGGTTGATACGTCCTGGTGAGAAATAAATGTTTCCTGTCTTACCGTCGAAATGCTTAATAAAAACGACTTTACGAATTCTACGTCCATGTTAGTAATATTTGAAATGATTGTTAGGATATAATTGAATTATCTCGATATAATGGCAAGCGTAGTGCCCGCATTATAAAGATGTCTCGTTTAAGCCTTCTTAGAAGGGTGTGAGCCAATCAAAGCGTAGAAGAGCATGTATGCTAACATACCCACAATGAGCCAGTAGCTTTGGATATCGCCTACCTTTGTAGCCATAAGGTTCTGAATCAATGGCATAACACCACCACCAACAACCATGGTCATGAAGAGACCAAGTTGTAGCTGTGTACTTACTAAGACCTTCTGTGGCGAGGTTGAAGATAACACTTCATTACTGATGTGTAGGATACCGCAAAGGATGATGAGTAATCACCTTTGTTGGAACCTCAGCCTCAATCCATGTGCTCTCTGCAATATTAGGAATTGTAAGGTCTATTGTATTTGCTTCTGGCATGAAGATAGCCACAATCAGAAGTACGAGAGCCAATGTTGAAAGTAACTGTGAGCTGTGTGCGTGAAGATACCTTACCACTGATGAAGGCACTTACGAAACGACCAACAAGCATCAATAACCAATAGACACCAGCGATAAGACCAGCGATGGCTGCACTACCGAGTACACCACCTTCTGCAACTCAGCTGACTGAGAGTGAATAGGAGCTGACCTGGAATACCCACCTCAATACACTAGCAGAGAAGATTGCAATGATACTGAGCAACAACTGGCGATAGCCTAATGCGCCTTGATACGCACCTTCCACAACGTCACGCCTTCTCTGTCTCTGGCTCAGTCAACTGTGTAAACCAAACGATAACGAATGATGCTGCAAAGATAACCAATGCGATAAGCAACAATGGAGATACACACTCAAGTGATGTACTCTTAGTAATCTCACCAATCATGGAACCTGCAACCATTGGAGTCAGTGTAGTTGCGAGTGAGTCTAATGATGCACCAGTCTGGATAAGCTGGTTAGCCACGTTACTACCACCACCAAGAAGGTTCAACATTAGTTTACTTACAGTATTCAAGATACAAACACAGAAACCACAAACGAAGGCACCGAGAAGGTAAACTACGTATGTGCTGATTTTGTTTCCATCCATTCTACTTGAACCATATTGGATGGCAATACCGATGAAGCCAGTGCCAAAAGCAACAAGAGCAGCTCTGTATAGACCATGACTTTTAATCATCATACCTGCTGGAACTACCCATGAAAAGGTAAGCGCAAAGTTCATCATATTACCCATCATGCCAGCCCAGTCATAGTGCTGTTTTCAGTTGTACCAAATGGTGCTGCATGTTGGTAACGAAAGAGACTCATAGCAAAGAGGAAACATCATGGTGATAATGCCACCAGGGTTCCCTTTTTCTTGTTAGTTTGATTTTCCATTTTTGATATTTCAATTTTATTTATTACTTTCGTTTTGATGCTTATTTCTCAACACCGAAACTTATAGATCGTTCTCTGTGTGTATTCCTTGCATGGTTCAAGAATAACTGAAGGGAAATAAGGATGGTTTGGACTGTCTGGGAAGTGTTGTGCCTCGAAGCAGATAGCACTGCGACGTGGGAAGGTTGCTCCATGTTGTCCCTTATATCCGTCAGCCCAGTTATGGGTATATACCTGTACACCTGGCTCTGTGGTATAAACCTCCATCGTTCTACCACTCTTTGGTTCTTTGATGCGTGCAGCGAATGAAAGTTCGCCTCTTCCTTCTTGTTCAGAACAAAGCAGTGGTCGTAACCCGCACCATTCTTAATCTGCTCGTGGTCAGCATCAATATCCTGACCTACGGTCTTTGGCTCACGGAAGTCGAATGGGGTACCAGCTACCTTCAAAATCTCACCCTGTTGGGATGGATGTATCGTCAATAGGGAGGTAGAAGTCAGCATTAATCTGGCACTCTAAGTCGTCAATTGTCGGTGTTGGATTAGCAATACCTGCCAAAGAGAAGAAACCATGACTGGTAAGGTTGATGATTGTCTTCTTGTTGGTCTTTGCAGAATATTTGATAATGAGTTCATCGTTATCAGAAAATGAATATGCTACCCAAACGTTAACCTCGCCTGTATAACCTTCCTCTCCATAAGAAGAGGTGTATTTTAAGACAACGGCATGGTCATTAACCTGTACAGCATCCCATACCTTAGCATTAAAGCCCTCCTTACCTCCATGCAGAGAGTTAGGACCATTATTAATAGCAAGTTTATATTCCTTTCCGTTCAACTGGAAACGACCTTTGGCAATACGGTTGCCATAACGGCCAATAAGAGTTGAAAGATAAGGTTCTGGTGAGTTGATTACCTCTTGTATATTGTCGTGTCCTTGAATGACATTAGCCAAGTTTCCATCCTTGTCAGGGACCATAATCGCAACAATTGCACCACCGTAATTAGTGACTGCAACCTCATTGCCTTTTGGCATTTCGAGTACATATAGATCAGTCTTCTTACCGTCTATTATTGTTTGGAAGTCTTTTTCAGTCCACACGCGTAGTGTGTTTCTTTGGTATTTACCATGATGTACTGTTTTTAGTTACTATTTCAAGACCTGCAAAGTAAATAAAAATAAACGATAACTGCAAACTTAACTTTGAAAATAATAGGGTATGGTGTGTTAAAAACAATTAACATTGTGCTTGTTAGTATATTTAAGAATGTACTCAATGTGTTTTTGTTCAGATTTCTTATTTGTTGCAAAGTAGTGAATAATTCTCAATATTAAAGAAGTTGTTACGAAATATGTTTACAAAGGACGGTGATTGTATACCTAGGTAAAAACAACTTTTCGTATGCTCTTAGTAACTATCATATAATCAGATTGTTGAGAAAGCGCATATAGATGATGCTATTGCATTTCAAAAGGGCGTTAGTAAGACCTCAAAAGGGCATCTTTGCAAAGTCAATTAAGCCTTTAATTCGAATGCAGTTAAGCACCAATAAAATTCTGAGTTGTGATATTTCTTTACAAAGTGTTTGTGAGTTTGGTTTTTCCTTAGTCTTACTTGTTGGTTTACTTTCTGAAAGGGCAGTCCTTAACAGATGATGTCCGATATGATTTATCCGTATATGTTAGGCATTGGGGCTTACTTTATCCCATTTTAATGGGAATAGCAATCATTCCTACCATCTTTTTGATGTGTTAATTCCTATCACATCATGTGTTTATGCTTAGCACGAGTGGTGCCGATGGTAAATACCAATGGTGTTTTTAGGCTTGGGGTTTGTCAAGGGTTTTATAATGCTCTTTTTCAATGCTGCTCCACGCTTACGTATATCTACAAACTCTTTTTGGGCTTTGCTCCTCAAATTCTCGTTTCCGCTCAATGGCTCGCTTGAAACCAGCGATAAGTTCTTCTCTTGTTTTTTTCTTTGAATTTAATCATATATTACTCTCTTTTCGTTTTGCAAATATAACTCTTTGTATTGATATTTGCAAGAAAGTAAATGAAAAAGCAGCAATGCAATATTGATACAATCAGAGAGTGTTCTGTCCGATACTCTGTAATCCGCTTCCAAAGGTAAAGTTCTTTAGACTACTACAAGCAGAAAAAGCCCGTTTGCACAATGCTATTACCAGCTTTTTATGTCTATAGATACAAGATTAGTGCATCCGCTAAAGGCATTATCGCCAATACTCCCATTTATATCGATGTAAGCTTTCTTTATATTTGCACACTTATAGGCTGTATAAGGATTAATATCTCTGACTGTCATGTCAATACCCTTATAGTTGACTTTTTGTTAATTTTTACTTGTAAGAATTTCAGTGTAAAATGCAATCTAAAAGCGTCACAAGTGTGGTTCTTCCGAAATATGGAGTAATAAACTCAAAAGTCTTATATAATAGGCACACGGAGTCACGGAGGGGACGGAGGTCACGCAATGTCACGGAGGTGCCGACGGCACAAAGAGCGGCGGAGGTGGTAGCTCATAGATTATTGATAACCTTTTGGGATAAACGTTTTGTATCTAAAATTGCTAATAGAATTGGCAAACAAGCTCCTGTCGCTCCCCTGCACCGACGGTGCTCTGTGACTTCCGTTGCTTTGTTTTTGTAATCCTCCGTCCCTCCGTGCCTCCGTGTGTGACATTGCTTAAAAACTCTAAACACAAGTGGCAAACCTTTATCACCTCTAAAAATCCAGAAGACCCACAAGTGTGCTCTGATACGGGAACATATTTGACACCGTTCACCTCAAAAATAGAATTTAAATAAGGATATACCTTTTTATTGAATAACTGCATATAAATTATTGGCAACATAATGAATGGCACCTGTCACATTACTATATCCAGCAGGAGGAGTATTAGTTAGCCATATTATTTTTGGCATATTATTAGTAAAGCTTGTCTTCAATTTTTGTAACACTATTTGGAATGGTTACGAAGTTGAGAGCTACATCAAGAGAAAGTATTATTAGTTGATTATCAGTATTATACGCTCTAAACGATAGAAAAGTGACTGTGTGGATTCTGTTTAGATACGAAAAGGTAATAATTTAACGTATTTAACTTTTCAATCACATCAAGAATCACGGAATAAGGTTTGGAGGGGCGCTTTTTAACCGACCTCATAATGTGGTGAATGGAAGTTATAGGGCGAAATTCATAAAAAGGGCATGGTTGAAAATGACTCTTGAACGTAGGGTGTACTTTATGTCAGCCCCTTTTGTTCTAAAAAAGCATTTTTGTGTAGTTTACGATGCTATGTTTTAGTGTTTTTACTTGATAAACGCAGTTTTTATTGATTGTGCTGGCTTTTGGGGATAAAAACCATTATCTTTGCGTGTAAAATATGATACCAATATCAAAAATAGCACTATAATATGATATTTGAACGTAAGAAATACTTGGATGAACTTATTGCAGGACGTGGAAACGGTCTTGTGAAGATTATAACAGGTGTCAGACGATGTGGAAAGTCTTTCCTGTTGTTTGATATCTGGCATAATCTGGTTGTTGGAAACATGGGGTGACTATAGTCACATCATCGAAATACAACTTGATGATTTCCGAAACAGACGGTTGAGGAAGCCTGATTCCTTGCTCGACTATATAGATTCAAGGTTGTGGATGATGGCAATCCTTATATATAGTCTTGGACGAGGTACAACTTGTAGAAGAATTTGTGGAAGTTATTCTTAGCTTGACACACATGCGGAATGTAGATGTGTATGTGTCGGGATCAAAACTCTCGTTTTTCTGTCAAGTGATGTTGTGACTGAGTTCCGAGGCAGAGGTGACGAGATACGCATCTGGCCTCTCACCTTTGACGAATATTTTAATGGTATTGGTGGAGATATACGCAAAGCTTGGTTGGATTACTATACTTTTGGAGGACTGCCACAGGTGGCTTTGCTTGAAACGGAAGAAAAGAAAACAGACTATTTGCGTGATTTGTATGAAACTACCTATCTGCGTGACGTAATTGAGCGCAACCATCTGCGTAACCCTGAAGGAATGAAGGAATTGGTGCGTGTAATAGCCTCAGGCATTGGTTCATCAACCAATCCAACGAGAATAGCCAATACCTTTCAATCTTCACAAGGGTAACTCATAAAAAGAGACACTATAAAACAATACATTGATTATCTGAAAGACTCTTTTCTTGATAGAGAAGCCTTTGCGCTATGATGTGAAAGGCAGAAAATATATTGGAACCGAGACGAAATACTACTTTGCAGATATCGGCATACGTGCTGCCATTCTCAACTATCGCCAACAAGAGGAAACGCACATTATGGAAAACATTATCTATAATGAGCTTCGCAGTCGAGGATATAATGTGGACGTAGGATTGGTTGAACTTGGTGGCAAGGATGAGAACGGTAAGTTTGTCAGAAAACAGTTGGAGGTAGACTTTGTGGTGAACCGCCCTCCATACAGAGTGTATATCCAGTCGGCTTTCCACATGCCTACGCCAGAGAAGGAACTGCAAGAACGTCGCCCATTATTGTCAATCAATGACCACTTTCGTAAGATTGTCATTGTTGGTGATGACATTCATCGCAAAGAGGACGAACTCGGTGTGTTGACTGTCGGACTCTTGGATTTCTTGACAGACAAGAAAATACTTGAACAGGGTTAAACGCAATCAGGTAAAAACAGATTCTTTTAACTCAAATCGGTTATTAGGAATTCTCTTTACCGTATGACACGGAGAAATCCTAATGACCGATTGTGCAAAAGGACGAAGAACTGATACTTATATTAATATGCAAAAGCTTTAAGTAGTGTGCACTGTGCTTATGGTAGGTAAGGTTTTCCTATATGTTCTGCTCTTGTAATTTTCTGTTCTTATTCATCTTTCTTTGTCAGACGAACATACACAAGCAAGAAAAATATACGGTGACTTATGGAACCCTGATGTCCATTATTTGATGATTATCTTTTACCATTGACAATATACATACCCTCAGGGCAAAGTAATTACATGAGTGTTGCTTTTATTTAGCTGTTTTGTTCCATCTATTGTATAGACATCAGCAAGTCCTGAGTTATTATAAACAGTGTTTGTAATGCCAGTAGTACTACCCTCTATTAATATCTTCCATTGGTCTGCTTTGTTTATAGGCGTCAGGACTATTTTAGGAACAATAAGTTTACATTTATATTCATTAATGCCAGTGAAGAGCATCTTGATTCAGCAGATTGCGGGTACGACCGTCTCACCTCGAAATCTGTGTTATATCTGGTACAGTTGTTAAATGCTGACTTTGATAGTCTCACGGCTATATTTCCTGGTTGGTGCAACTTGAGCTCCCTCTTCAATTGGCGTAACATCTATTTGAATGTTACGTGTTAGTGAACAATAGTCGTAAAGTATTGCGCCAATTGTCGTACACTATGAAATCGGTTATGGTAGTTAGATACTACAAACTAGCTAGAAAGCACTGACTCCAGTTGTTGTAAACACTATTTGGAAATGGACTATGAAGTTAGATACTACAACAGTAGAAAGCACGACTGCAATTGTTGTAACACTATTTGAATGGTTATGAAGCTAGAGAGCTACAACTGCTGAGAAAAGCACGGCGCTACCAATTTTTGTAACACTATTTGGAATGGTTATAGAAAGAGCACACAACCGTAGAAAGCACCGTTGCCAATTTGTTTGTAACACTATTTGAATGGTTACAGAGGTTAGAGCCGCCACAACCAGTGAAAGCATCGCTACAATTGTTGTAACACTATTTTGGGAATGGTTACAGAAGAAGCGCGCTACAATCTCTGGAAAGCAGCCCAGTCAAATTGTTGTAACACTATTTGAATGGGTTACAGAGGTTAGCGCTGCTAACTGTAGAAAGCACTCGCTGCCAATTGTCGTAACACTATTTGGAATGGTTACAGAAGCGGCGTCACAATGTTTGTGAAAGCACGCGCCAATTGTCTGCAACACTATTTGGAATGTATACAGAAGTTAGAGCGCACAACTGTTGAGCCTCGTGCCAATCATTGTCTAACACTATTTGGAATGTTTACATGAAGTTAGAGCGTACACTGTGCGAAAGCACTGCCGCCAATTGGTCTCAACACTATTTGAATGTTTACAGAAGTTAGAGCTACACGTAGCAAAGCATCTGCTGCCAAATTTCTGTCGTAACACCATTTGGAATGGTCTATAGAAAGGAGCGCACACTGCATGAAAAGCACTCACGCCACTCCTGTAACACTATTTGGAATGGTTACAGAGGCTAGTAGCACACATACGACCTAGAACGCAATTTGCTGTGTGTAACACTATTTGAATGGTTACAGAAGTTAGTACGCCACAACTTCAGAGTGCCTCCAATTGTCGTAACACCATTTGAATGGTTACAGATTAGAGAGTTACACCTGCGTTACCGCTGCCAATTCCCGTAACACTATTTGAATGGTCACAGAGGTTAGACGCTACAACTTGAAAAGGCACGTCGTCCACCGTCTGTAACACTATTTGAAATGTTCAGTGGCGCGCTGTGCTTGCGAAAGCAGCCCAATTGTCGTAACACTATTTGGAATGGTTACAGAAGTTAGAGCGCTACAACCGCTGAAAGTACTACCTATCCAATATTTTGTAACACTATTTGGAATGGTTACTAGATAGTTAGCGCATGCACAACTCTAAGCAAAAGCACTGCTCCAATTTGTTTGTAACACTATTTGAATGGTTACAGAAGTAGCGTCGCTACAATTACGAAAGACCTGTACGCAATTTCTGTAACACTATTTGGAATGGTTACGAAGTTAGCGCGCTACAACTGTGAAAGCATTGCCGCGAATTGTCTGTAACACTATTTGAATAGTTAGAGTTAGAGCTCTGCAACTGACAGCAGCAAACTCTCCAATTGTCGTAACACTATTTGGAATGGTTACAGGTTGAGCCAACTGCAGTAAAGCTACTCGCAATTGTCGTAACACTGTTGGATGGTTACAGTTAGCGTGCTACTAGAAAAGCACCACGCCAATTGTGGTAGATAGGGCTCATCAGCTATTATAATTTGTTTAATATCATTTTCGCCCCATGGTGCTCTGTTGTCGCATGAATAATCATACATTTTCCCTTTTCCTGAAATGGCAAAACAGCATTATCAGTAAGGTGCCATCTTAGATCAGGTCCACAAGTACCAGACTCCTCGGCATTAGCTGATAAGTCCCATGAGTAGGCTTATTAATAAGATGTAGATGTGTTTCATATTAGTACTTTTTATAAATAATATTTTTGATTTATGGAGTTCAAATGCAAAGATAAACAAAATTTATTATAAATGTTTTTCTGTAAAAAGTTTATGTAGCATTTTGCTTCTTTTTCAAGATAGTTATGTGAGAGATGTGCATCTCATAAAGTACCACCAGGTAGCCTCCACCTAATTCCACCCTTCATTGAACCAAATAATCTTGCTTCGGTACTATGTGTTTTCTCGAAAATTTATCTCTAACAATAGAATTCTTTTCCGCAGTTGGTCAAAAGTCAATGGATTCTCGTTATAAATGAATGACTCTATCATTGCTTTGTAATCATCTCGGAACAAATTTTCTATCTCTCCAGTAGGCCAGATCTTAATATTCTCTCGCTTATCAGAGTCATAATCCACAGAACTGATATGATAGAATTTCTTGCGATGCTCTATGATACTTTTATAAAGTTCTGAGTCGTTGATAGCTGTTTCTGAATAGGTGTCCATCAACTCTCCAAGTCATAAAGGTGACGGCTCATTCTTTCGCTTCTGGGCGACTTCTTCTGATATTCCTCATTAAGCAATAATGCCTTTTCCAAAAAAGTCCGGATAGGAAGTACCGTAGGAACAAAGCATTGGGTAGCATTATCCACTTCGTTAAAAGTATCATAAATCAGTGAAGTTAATGCTCGGTTTTCAAAAGGTTCATCCATAGACATACAGCTGATTTCGATTTTGACCTTTGGCTGAATGTATTCATTTGTTTCATCTAAGATGCTGGGATAGACAACATTCAGCACTACTGGGTCACGGTCTGTATCAATAGGAATCTCAACACCGTCTTGCATGATACTCTTTACATTCTCGACTGTAGAAATCTTTAGCTCCCAATTTTGCAAGTTGCTCATTTAACTCAGGAGAAAGTCGCTCTGGAAAATAACCTCCTCGATGCCTTCCGCAAGCTTTTTCAGTTGATTATTATTCTCGCACTTGGCAAAAGTGGATATAGCTTCTGTTTTTCTTCGTTTCAGTAAACCAACTTCTGCTAAGAGATATGTCTATATCCTCACTGAACCTTCTAAATCAATGTTCTCCCATTTACCTTTAGAAAGACTTGTTCCGCCTTTGAAAAAGCAGGAACTCCGAAAATGACGTAGAGAAAAGTGCTTGAGGGTAATCGTTACCCACCAGTCCTTCTCTATAGCCAAGTCCTCTATATTTGTTCTCAATGCTGTATTCTGTACGATTGCGATACGCTCTTCGATTGTCTTATCTTTGCCAAATGCTCATACTTTTCTATTATTGGTTTATATACTTGCGAACCCAGACTGGCGCTGCTGCCAAATCCGTTTTTATCTGTTGCTTTTCGGTTGAGTCAGAGATTAACTTCTCAATTCTATTTGTATCAGCAGAAGTTATGTTTGATTGCCCTTTGTCTGAGGTGCTAAAACAAGTAATGGCATTAACTTTGCTGTGATACGAATATGTGCTGGGAGTTCTGTGCTCAGTCTTATTTTCTTGTTCCCTGAGTAGTTATAGTCCTCGGCGATCCTGTTGTTAGATAGATTGCCTTCATCGAACCTGTGTTGACAAACCAAGTACGTTCAAAGCATATTCTCCTGTTGGTAGAATCTCCGCATTTTCATGTTCTGCGATCAGTTTTACATCTTCTCTGCCGAAGGATGATACATTGCCATAGTTAGTTACTATCGGCTTATAGTATATGCCTTTTTGTGAGGCGTTCCAGAACACTAAAACCTTTCATCGTCGATAATAACTTACTGACATATTCATTATCAAACTCAGCAGGTCATTGACAAAGAAAAACCGTTCCTGGTTCAGCTTCGTCTATCCGTTGTTTTTTATCTGTTCTGAATGGTCATATTAACATATTTTTAGTCAGTAACTTTTGCAAAGTTATGGAAATTATCTGTCTTTTTGCAACAATACTCTACTTTTTGACTGTTTGGAGGTAAATTAAATGTTGTGCGTTAACATATTTTAGTCGGTAACTTTTTGCAAAAAGTTATGGAAAGCAATTCACAAATGAAAGAGGAATTAAAATTTCACAAGACATAGTACTGCCAACATCTAATGAGAGGTATCGTGATATTATGAAAATCAACTTTGCTGTCACTTGTCACCTCTTGTATAGCTTATAATGCGTTGAGTATAAGCATGTAAGATGAAGTGTTAAAAGTGACAGCAAACCAAAAATCAAACTTTATTTAGTGATATGGGGTTAATGAAGAAGGGACTTTTGCTACTTTCTTTTTGTAGGCTTGTCAGTAAGTCGGCAACCACATAGCTGGAGCCACTCAACGAAGATAAAAATCCCTGTTCGTCAGCATCTTGAAGGGCAGCTTGGTAGGCTTCGAGGACGGTTGGGAAAGACCTTTCCGTGCAGGTCGTAGTCGTCAGCTGTTTCGCAACCTTCTCTACTGGGAAGGCACGATGCGTACTTGATTGTGTCCAATAGTAAATGGCATCATCAGGGAGCATAGACATGACAGCATGTAGGTCTTTATCATCCACCATACCAAAAGACAATGCGCTTTCTGCTTACATTGTTGACGTTTGATTTGTTGGGAGAGATAGGTCCATCCACCAGACGTTGTGTCCTGTGTCGCAAAATAACTAATGGATTAGCTTGTAGCTCTGCCATCTACCCATCAGTCCCTGTCAGTTCACAAACATTAGCAAAAGCCTTTAGCAATGCTCTCAGTACGTTCTTGATGACACCTTTTATTATATAGCTGCATGACGGCAGTGAGTACCGTGTTAGCGTTCTTCTCTTGGTAGCTACCACCCAATTCCGCCCGACAATATCGCGAAAGAAACGAGTTTGATAAGCGATGCCACCATCGGGGTGAGGCGAGAAGAAAGCAGCAGGGATGTCTTCTGCAAAAGACAATGAGCGCATCCTCTTTCTGTGCTTTTTGCTTTGAAAACAATCTGTGTCTCAGGGACAGACTCACCAATAACGACGGGTACACGATGTTTGATAATCCAGCTTTCTGCTGCGATCGCTCGGCGTATTACCGAGGAACTGGATGATCGAGTGATATATTGGTGATAATTGATAGGATAGGAGTGATAATGTTTGTACAATCGAGTCTACCACCTAAGCCTCACTTCGATGATGGCGATGTCACCTTTTTGTTCAGCAAAATGCTGAAAGCTCAGTGCTTGTGAGTTCAAAGAAAAGAAGGATGTAGCGGTTCGAAGAAGGCACGCTCTTGTTCGACAAAGTCTATAACCTCCTGCTCAGAAATCATTTCTCCATTGACTTTGATACGCTCGCGGAAGTCAACGAGGTGAGGACTGGTATAGAGTCCAACCTTGTATCCTTCAGCTTGGAGGATAGCAGCTAACGTGTGAGCACGAACCCTTTCCGTTGGTTCCTGCAATATGAATTGAAAGGAAGTGGGTATGTGGATGACCGAAGTGTTCATCTAAAGCCTTGTTGTCTCAAGTCCTTCTTTATAAGCAGATGCTCTGACGTGTTCGAAGACGGGAGTGCTGTTGAATAGATATTTCTACTGTTTCTTGGTAGGTCATGGGGATGGGTGATGGGTGATAAGTGTTGGGTGTATGAATGCGATGATGGTGTAGAATTGCAGAACGGTGATGAAGGGTGTTGAATGATTTTCGCATTAGCCAATGAAGGCTAATGGGCATATAATCATTATTTCAATTTTGTTTGTAAACTCATTGCTTATTAAAAACTCGTTTACTCGTCAACTCGATTGTCGACTTGTATCAACTCGATTAAACTTGTTCACTTGTCAACTTGCTCAACTGAAGAAGCTTCTTAAAGTTCTCGAAAGATAGAGCGTTTAGTGCTGTTATCGCACGAAAGTTTTCGCTATTACGCAATTCTTCGATGATTTTCTTTCTCTTCTTTATTCAACTCCTTTTGGGAACGTAAATACTGATGTGAACCACTAAAGTCGCCAGTACGCGCTGCCAGTAGCCTTGTACGGCTGGAAGACCCTCACCACGTAGGCGGAGTGTCTTTACCTGGCTGTGTTCCTGGTTCAATCTTAATCTTCACATTACTGCCATCAATGGTTGGGATATCCACCTGACCTCCTAAGGCAGCTGTTGGGAAAGTCGAGTAAGAGATTATAGATGATGTTCTGTCCGTCACGAATGAAGGTGTCGTTAGTTTCCTCCTCGATATATACTTGGATATTACCAGCCACACCATTGTGTCTACCAGCGTTACCCTTGCAGAACATTGACCACCATACCTTCAGCAACACCGCTGGGATGTTGATTTCAACGACTTCCTCGCCCTTTACAACGCCTTCACCGTGACAGTGAGTACACTGTTTCTTAATGATAGTTCCCTCACCATTACATACATGACAGGTAGTCTGGGTCTGCATCATACCAAAGATACTCTGCTGTGTACGGATTTCAACGCCCGAACCATGACAGTTCTGAGCAAGTCTCTGTTCCGCTACCCTCCTCAGCACCAGAGCCGTGACAGTGTTCGCAAGGGTACGTCTTTACGCACCTGTAAACTTCTTGGTAACGCCCTGTAGCAAACCTCTTGTAACGACAGACGAACCTTTTCAAACGAAGGTCGGTGCCACGATACTTTAGGGCTTGATGTCCGCCACCTCCCGAAGCCGCTGAAATCCTCGTCCATGTCCACCGAACACATCGCCAAACATAGAGAAGATATCGTCCATAGAAAACCACCAGCTGCACCGAACGGACTACCACCAAAGCACCACCAGAGGCATTGAAAGCCAAACTGAGTCATACTGTTGCGTTTCTGTGGATCGTGTAACATCGTAAGCTTCAGCAGCCTCTTTAAACTTTAGCTTCCAGCCCTCAGGGTCATCCGGATTACGGTCAGGATGATACTTTAATAGCAAGTTTTTCTGTATGCTATCTTTATTTCGTCTGTCAGAGGCATCTTGCTGACACCCAGCACCTCATAGTAATCTCTTTTGCCATCTTACTATTGTCCTACTAGCTACCTTTGCGTGACGGATAACTTTGTCGTTGAGCGTATAACCCAGTCTGTACACAATCGATAACCTTGCCCTTCTTATCGTCGCCCTATACCAGAACCATAGCGATAGCCCTCATGATAATCAACGTTGAAGTCGGCATCATCGGTCTTAATCTTATGTAACACCGAGTGTCTCCAAGGGTCTTCAAAAACTTCTTATAGATAAGTTCAAAACCCTCTTTAATCGCCTGTGGGTCCTCTGTCTTATCGGCAGTAGCACGCTCAAAGTCGTCAAGGATAGGCAGAATGGCATCTACAGTCTTCTCACTTCCGTTGAGAATCAGTTCTGACTTCTCCTCAGTGTACGTTTCTTGTAGTTCTCAAATTCAGCAACCAGACGGATATACTTGTCCTTCCACTGCTCAGCTTCGTTCTGCAGCTGCCAATGGGTCGATTCTTCCTCTAGGAGTCTCCTTCCGTTAGATTCTTCCGCTCTGTGTTTTCAGCCTCGTTCTGGGTTGTTTCTTCGTTATTCAACCCAGCCTTCGCCTTCAATCTTTATATTTTTCTTTCTTACTCATAATTTTATTGCACTATTTGTCATGGCATACCCTTGCAAATAGTATGCCATGTTTTGACAATCTTAGTACATTCTGCTTTTTGCTCCTTAATCTGCTCATCGTGGATATAGTCATCGTAGCTCATCAGCTTGTCGATAGTGCCCTTTGAGTCAACTCAATGATACGATCAGCACGGTGTTGATAAACTCATGGTCGTGTGAACTGAAAGAGGATATTACCCTTAAAGCCAATCAAGTTGTTATTGAAAGCCTGAATACTCTCCAAGTCAAGGTGGTTGGTTGGCGTATCAAGAATCAAACAGTTTGGCATTCTGAAGCTGCATACGTGCAATCATACAACGCATCTTCTCACCTCCAGAGAGTACGTTCACCTTCTTCTCAACCTCTTCCTGCTTGAACAACATACGACCCAAGAAGCCCTTTCATAGCCACTTCGTTACCTGGTCCAAACTGTGACAACCAGTCAACGAGGTTCAAATCGCAATTGAAAGAACTCGGTATTATCCAATGGGAGATAAGCCGTAGTGATGGTTACACCCCAGTTATATGTACCAGCATCAGGCTCTGCGATTACCATTGATAATCTCGAAGAGCGCAGTCATAGCCTTTGAGTTGCGAGAGAGGAAGACATACCTTCTGTCCCTTTCAATATTGAAGTTCACATTATCGAAGAGTACTGTTCCGTCCTCATCAACAGCCTTTCAAGTTCTCAAACTCAAGAATCTGATTACCGGGTTCACGCTCCATAGAGAAGATGATACCCGGATATTTACGGCTTGATGGACGAATCTCCTCTACGTTCAGACGCTCCAACATCTTCTTACGATGTTGTCTCGCTTACCTTAGCCACATTGGCAGAGAATCGGCGGATGAATCTCTCCAACTGCTTCTTCTTCTCTCAGCCTTCATCTTCTGGTTTTGAGCCTCGACGTAAAAGCCAACTGTGAGCTCTCATACCAGAACGAGTAGTTACCTGCAAAGACGGTTACCTGACCGAAGTCGATATCGATTGTCTGTGTGCTGACTGAGTCGAGGAAGTGACGGTCGTGCGATACAACCAATACTGTCTGATGCTCGTCAATCTCACCGAGATAATCTCTAACCATTCAACGGTCTCAAGGTCGAGGTCGTTAGTAGGTTCATCGAGCAACAGTCTCAGGGCTTACCAAAGAGAGCCTTAGCCAACATCACACGCACTTTCCTCAGTATTTGAGAGCTGTGACATCTGCTTCTCATGCAAATCCTCCCTAACACCAAGGTTCTGGAGCAACTGTGCAGCATTACTTTCAGCCTCCCATCCATTCATCTCAGCAAACTTCAACTCTAAGTCGGCAGCACGATTACCATCCTCCTCAGTCATCTCTGGCTTAGCATAAAGTTCCTCACGCTCTTTCATGTTCTGCCATAGTGCATCATGTCCCCATGAGGACCGTGTCCATTACCTTATACTCACATATTTGAAGTGGTCCTGTTCCAACAGACAGACGCTCAGTCTGGATCCTAGTTCTACTGTTCCCTTTGTTTGGTTTCTAAGTCACCAGAGATGGCAGCGAGCAAGGTTGATTTACCAGCACTATTAGGCACCAATGACACCGTAAATACTCCGTGTAAACTTTTAAGTTGACGTCCTTGTATAGAACTCTCTTGCCGAATTGATAGCAAGGTTTGAAAAGTAATCATCTTTTCTAATACCTTATTATATAATAGTTTGGCTGCAAAGGTACGATTTTTATTTCAAACGACAAAGAAACAAGTAGACAGATGAGTCTAGTCTTTGATATAAAACTCTCATTGCTTCCAGTTGACCAAAGCCAAGATACTGCTGGTATTTAGCAAGAGTCAGGTCATTGCATCCCATAACAAGTAAGATGGATATTACATAGGTACTTTGAGTAATCCTGTATTCTCATTCCTCTTTTTAAGAGACTTTCCTCTTAAAGTTGCAGGTTAAGTAGATATAATGGGTCAGTCCTAAACCCAGCTGTGCTCAGTTTTAGCGCATAATTTCTGCTAAGTATTTATTACCTTGCATCATGCGAAGACCATCAACTACATGCTGCGTTGTGATCTTTCCAGATGTACTTTCCTGCCGACTACTTTGATGTATGTCGATATTCAAGAGAGTGTTTCAAGTTTGACTTTTTGGCTTTGACGAGCGTAACTTTATGGAAAGTCAGTCGCATCGTTAGGCAGGGTGCTGTAAGGTTATGGTTTTACCAGCGAGCGTGTATTATTGAGGACTTCTCTTCGTAGCAAAGCCGTTTCACTCATGTCTGTGCCGTCGGAAGTATGTGCGTGACAGCTCCAACGGAGAGATATTTACTTGTTCATATGATGACTTTGGACGGGCCGAGGGCAGTAAACTCATCTGAGTTCGTTCCTTTTTAAAAGACAGAATTGAGTCCACTTGCGAGAGAGCATCGCAAGCATCGTGCGCACCATGGCGTAACATGGCAAGCAGTTATCCACACAGTACAAGGAACATTTCAGTGACTACCGCATGGGATCAGCGACTGGGCGCTCAAGATCATGTTGTTTGAAGATAACAGGTGAGAGCTCAAGTATTGATGAGACCTGTCTACAGTGGCGAGGTCTATACTTTTCAACCAACAAGGTGAAAGGCAAATGGAACTTAGGTTGTGGTTAAAGGACCACAGAGGACGTTATTCAGGTTATCAAGAAGACAGACCTGTCCAAACGAAAGACTGTCAAACAGATAACACTGACTTGTCATCTTCTGAAGATGGTGCATAAATTTCGTGTTGCTTTTCCCAGCACTATTACCAATGACAGGTTTCATGTGCAGAAACTGTATTATGATGTTTGATGACATGCGTATCGCCACTGGATGGATGGCAAGTGGGATAAAGAGGTAACTATTCATGATATGTGTAAAACTATTATTGATTATCAATAAGTTACATAAATAGAAATATACAAATTTAATAAAGAATGCGTCATTTCGAACCTTTTTGTCACAATGTTACGTCGAGAAGTTCTTGATATTCAACGTCTATTATCGCTGAATAGTTACTAATAGAGGTGTCTGTGTAAAAGTGTTAAACATAGTGATAAATTTATTATAATTTGTTTTTTGATTTATAATATATAGATTTGCAAATGAAAGATAGCATGGTGTCAAATTTAACTCAAATGCTGTCATCCTTTGTGTCTTCAATGTTAAATATCCTGTATGTATGATGGTATGGGACTAATATTTATAATAACTATGAAAGTTATTTTATCTTTTTGGCGTATGTGTTTACTTTATTTCCTTTTTCTGCTGATGCTAAAACAGCACTGCTCGATGACCTCGGACGATGTGTCTTATGATGCCTGATGGTGAGGTTTTATTTCGATCACGTCCTTACGGATGCAGAGATCGAGAGTATTATGCTCGCTGGGAAAGGAACTGCGAAGGGCGTTAGGGAATAAAATGTAGAATCTTCCAGGTCAACTTTGCTTTTATAGTAGAGGTGTACACGGAATCAAAAGCACATGAATACTGCAGGTTTTTCTATATTTTATACTCTTATCATCTTATTTCTTCTTTTTCCTGTGCGGACAATCCAGACAGTCTTGCTGAATCTTCTTAATACATACGATTTGCTTATAAACAGCGCTATGGCAGGGCAACCTTGACGGATTGTTTAAGTTGGGATATTTTGATGACCAAGTCTGTCTGTTTCAAAATTCCCCAAGAAAAAGACGGCAAAAGATCAAATCACTGACAGCCTGTTTGCCTTAGGATTTAGGGATTATGAAGATTATAGCAAAGAGAAGAAAAGCAAGGTGTATCCGGTACTAGTGAGCTTGGAGGTGTTAAAGAACCTTTCCCATTACGGTAGGTATAGACTGTGACATGGTACGAACTAAAAAATCTCAAGGTTGAGGGGAAGCCTGTTCTGTCATGAGCTGACACTACGGATACTGTCGTAGCTGGTTGCGAATGTCAGAAGGCGGAAACAACTTTCAAGGGGCGGAAGTGACGGTCTGGTACACCTTGGATATTCCACTGACAATGGTCCTGGAAGTTGGGTACTGGGTTTGATTCTGCTGGCAAAGAGTCGGAAGGTGTTTTCCGTTTTGAGTGTATCGGTATAGAGCCGGGTAAGGCGGGACCGGTCAGTTTGCCGAAGAAGTCTTTTTTGAAAGTTGTTCGTCCAAAGAGCTTAATGCTTTAATGAAACTGTCGTATGAAGATGATGTATATTCGTTCGAAAATGTGGGATATAAGTGTGGCGTACGCGACAAGAACGGTAGGCGGATAGATATTCAAGAACCATGCAGCACACGCGGAAAAGAAAGAATAGATATTTTTGTGTGTTTTCGTTGAGGGCAAGAAGTTTCATGGTTTTAGTCTGGCTCTGTGCTTTTTTGCTTCATTCACAGGTTGCATCTGCACAGTTCATACGTGGGTAAGGTAGTTGGTGAGAGCAAAGCCCTTGCTGGGAGTCGTCATATTGCTGCATGGAAAGAAGTCGGTAGTGTTTACGAAGACGGACGTAAGTGGTTTGTTTCGCATAGTAAAGATTGATAATACTGAGGTTGATCATACGCTTTTTCAGATGTGGCTTATGAAAACTTATATGTCCGCTATCCGATTTTAAGGGATGGGCATTATTTCAGTAGAAAGGCGTATCAGCTGAAAGAAGTAAAGGTGAAACCAGCAGATAAGGCAGACGGTGATACACTTAACTATCTCGTCAGCCAATTCATGCAGAAACAGGATAGGAGTATTGTGACGTCCTCGCAAAGATGCTCGGTAACAGTTGCTCCTACAGGACAGATACAAGTTATAACGGTACTCCGATCATCAAGTTCTATATTGAGGGATTGACCTCAGTGGAGGCAAGTATGCAGCTGAGTGAGAATCTGATGCAAGGAAGGTGTGCAGGTGATGGAGAATCATCAGCCTGTCAGGGCATGTGATATAAAGTTCAGTGAGCAGGTTGTGAATATAAACCTGCGTGATGACAAAGAACACGTGGCAAGGGATTGCATATAGGGGTATTTGGTACATCGCTGCAGCATCCCGGCATGGCTTATGATGAGTAGTTGATGGACAGCCTTTTGCGCGGAAGAAGAGAGGCCAATGTATAAGTCAACTAATACTGGAAATGATATAGTATCATGAGATCACAGATATAGAAAAATAACAGGTGATAGGGGATGTTGATGGCTTAGTCTCACTCATCGTCAGTTAAAACCCAAAGTTGAACCGTAATCGTTATACTTTCAATGAGATACACACTTTTTGCAACCAACTGTTTTCTAGACACCGAAGAAGGATAATTTACGCTCTAGGCTACATCGCTTTTCAATCGTTCCAGATACCAGCAGTATGCACAGACTATATATAATAATGTAGTGGGCGACCCTATGGAGTCAGGAGGAACAGAGGCAGCGCAGTTAATGGAGGGAGTACACAGCAGAGATGAGTTATCAGATAAATCGTGACAAATCATTTGTAGAAAACATATTGAAAGGATTTCTTTGATTTCAATTCAGGTGTAGGGATATGCTTTTGTTCAATGGGCACCATGATACGGCAGTTTGTACAGCCTCGGAAGATACAAATAGCACAGGACCAAGGCTATAATTAAAAGACAGGAACAGTATTACCTGGGCTCTCGTCCTATAATTATCTGCTGGAAGAGTTGTTGCTTGTTAACGGAAAAACAGAGAAGATATATGAAGGAACTGGAAGGTGAGGTCTCAGCCCTCTTTCAGACATAGGGTGCATATATCGTACCTGTTTCGCAATTTTGTTGGTGGAAAGGCTCTGCTGCGGTGACCTCTCTGTCTCAAACTACCTGACTGCCGGACAGTCTCCGGAAGATAGGCTGGCAAGTCATAATCTCTTTCTTTCCCCACAGCTTAGTTACAAGTCGAAGGACGTAACTCTCAATGTCTGTCCGAGGATTACCGAGTATTAAGCTACTCCATCTGTCCGATGCAATACATCAGATGCTGCAGTAACTCATAGAGCCCCAACCTGCACTTTTGCTGGGAAACCCTAATTCGGTAACGGAGTGGACGCTGAGTTGTGGTATATCACTGATACCTGTGCAGCTCAATTCATCCACAAAGCTACCCGTATTCGTGCAGTTACAGAACGTTTTTCCAAGGGAAGCAGTCGAATTGGAAGCTACACGGAACTTGCACAGCATCCTTTCCGGCATTGAGGCATAGCACATTGTCATGAGGCTGGTTTGCCAACGTCACTCGTTTCTTATCTGACGGTGTTGACAGCCGGATGCCAGGCAGTAACTGTTGGACTGGTGCTTTGGCTACCTTCATTCACTAACCTATATACTCATTCTCACCCGTTGAGAACCAGTGAGGAAGCATTTTCAAATCATTTGACTGGCTTCACTGATGTTAACAAGCTAAGACTTTCTAGGCGTGGAAACTATTATTCGATGTTGATTGGAAACACGCCTGCAAACCGTTTGCTGCCCGTAACTCATGTTGAACCGAGGCTGGACTCTCATGCGACCGTTGCGCTGGTTTCAGCTGAGGCATCCGGCACTTTAGAAAGTCAGTTCAGAAGTAGCAGGAACGGAACATGCCGTCATCTAAACCTCTCGCCCGGTCCACGGACGAGTTTAAGTTTCGTTGTTCTTCTTCCTTGACAAATGGCAGTTCAGCTATATGGGCGATGGTTCCTATCATAATAAGGATGATAGCATCATCTTTCACGCACTTTCAATATTTCTGCATCTCATCAAAAGTTAGAACCAGGAGTTTTCTTTATGCAGCTTAGCAATCTGTTTGGCATGAGGGAATACAGGCAGAGGATGATTACGACACCCGTCATTTGCTTATACTGGAGACGGATGCTGCGTCCTGTTAGATGTCCTTGTACAAAATTTCATTTTTAGCTTTATAGTTTTGTTGGATTATTTTGACTCTTGGAGTGTCTCTGTTACTTTTCTAAGGTACATGTTCTTCTGTTACGGCGTCTTTCCTGCTCCAGTTCATCTGTTAGTTATGTCTTTATCTATCCCGTCTATGTTCTGATAAGTCCTCGACAAGCGGCGTGAAGCGGTCCGCTTGTTATGAATACTATATGAAGTGGAAATGACAGCCTGTTAACCAATAGTTGTGGGATTGTTCCTGATGGGATCTTCAGAAGGTTTGCTAATAGTGCTTCAAGGATTAAATTGGTTCTTCCGTTAAATGCGTAGATTGGAAACAGAATAAAGGCTTATACACCTGTATGGTATGACTATCCTAAAATCAGACGGTCTCACAAAAAAGGATAAAGCACAAGATAAAAATGCAGAAAAGGCAAACAGATACCATGTCTTTCCGTCTTCTACAAACAACTTATTCCCATACCAACCAACGTTTGTAAACTATTTTCATGCAGTTCAAAACCAATACATGGTCTTTTGGCTTCTAAAAGACGCCCAATTGACTTGCAATAGATGCCCTTTTGAGGTCTAACTGACGCCCTTTTGAAGTCCAATTAAGCACCTTTTCTTGCACGACTTTATAACTGACTGATTTACTGTTGGTTGCAGACTTGCTTTTTTTACACGTGTTTTTGCCTTTATCTGTAGATGTTTTACCCGAAATTATGTCATGATTTTTTTCAAATCTGTTGTCTGCATTTTCAAAGTATTAACATGAAAAGGTTTTTCTGCATCGGAGGATGATAATAAAGCAGGTAGCCAAGACCGTCTTGGCTATGTTTTTATTTAATGAACAACTTCAGTTCTTCCGTTAAAGCTATACGAAAAGTGTCCACGCATTTAACGGATGAACCATTAAATGTAGAGAAAAAGTACCAAACCTGTAAAGGTTTGGTAATATTATTTGTTATGACAGATGGGTGATTACTTGCCACCTTCCACTTCTCTTCTTCGTCAGCGAGAACGCCGGAGGAATGCAAGCCGGAGTGATGTACCTGCTGCAACGTTGCTGCTGATAGCAGCCGCGTCATTCTTGCTTGCGGCTAGCTGGACGCCGGCGACGTGGCTCATCCTCACCTCCTCGAATGTGCGAGAGTGCGAGAGGATGATACGCTTAGTGCTCCCATCGAAACTCCGATTACCATGAATGGAGAACCTCACTACGCTGTGCCTCAGGTGTCAGTCCTGCTTAACAAGGTGCTTTGAGTTAAGCGCGAAGCCCTCACCACCCTGCTGTTCAGAGTGACACGGCACTCTTTGTCCATTGACTCGGTAATCTTGGCCTCGTGTATCGAACCTGGAGTGTAGATTGCCTCGTACTCATCCGCGATTAGTCTGAGCTGCTTTGTGACCATTGAGGCTCATGGACGATTTGCCCTCCTTGTCGATTTCTGAGAACTACACCTCAATCTCAGCACCCTGCGAGGTGAACTCTGATGGGTGCTTAACCTTCTAGTCCAAGTGAGGTCGCTGATGTGGATAAGACCAGGTCAACACCTTCCCCAAGCTTCTACGAAGATACTCGAAGTTTGTGAAGTTATGAACCTTTAGCTGTGTGCTTAGAGCCCACTGGATACTTTAACCCTGATTGAAACTCCTCATGGGTCTTCTCTTTGAGCTGCTCGACGCCGAGAGACATCTCCACGCCTCGTCGCGGTCGAGGGTGAGGATAACTGGCCTCAACCTCGTCGCCAACCTTCGCGAACTCCCTGTGCTGAAACGCAGGTGCTGGCTCCAGCTCATCTCTCTGAAACGCATCAAGCTCTCTACACCGGGCTATTGAATCAATACGAATGCACCGTAGTCATGCCACAACAACCACCTTACCCTCACGGTCGCTGACATCTTGAGGTTTGGTATCCGTTGAACCTCAGGGTGCTGAGGAGCTGTTTGAGGACCGAGAGCGATACGCTTCTTCTCCTCATCGAAGTCGAGGATAACAACGTTAATCTTCTGGTCGAGAGCACACCATGTGGATCGCTACGCGACAAGAGAGTCAGTGATATGCACGAGTCCGTCAACACCACTCGAGGTCAACGAATACACCGTAAGATGTGATGTTTAACTATACCCCTCGAGTGATCTGACCCTTCAAGGTGAGATAATCTCTTACGCTGTGCCTCAAGCTCAGCCTCGATGAGTGCTGTAGTGAAACGACTACGTTACGGGATCCTGTCAGATCTTTAACAACCTGAACTCATTATCTTACCAACGAAATACGTCGTAGTCGCGTATAGATGAACGTCAATCTGGCTGCCTGGAAGGAATGCCGATACCATACGTCATCAATCATACCACCTTGCAGCGGCTCTTGATAAACCCTGGATAACCTCGTCGTTCTCCAGTGCCTGTTGATATTCTCCCAGCTCTGGAGGCGAGCCTTCAGAGAAAGAACGAGTTGACCGCGCTTGTCCTCCTGGTTCTCAACATAAACCCCACCTTGTCAGCACTTGAGCTCTGGGTTGTAAATGGAATTAGAAGAGGGATGATACCATCGCTCTTGTGCAAACGATGTTAACAACTACTTCCTTCTTGTCAACTGGAAATAACAGTACCTTCAACTACCCGGTGTCCCGATTTTGTTAAGAGTTTCGTCATACAGTCCTTTAGTAAGCATCGTTCTTACTTTGCCTCAGCGTGTGCGCTGTCCTTGAACTCATCCCAGTTGAAGTCAGCTAAAGGCTGTACATTCTGGACGTCTTTGAAATTTGTCATAAAGTGTTTAAAAAATAATTTAATTAATAAAGTTCGACTTTATATTATCTGTAATATGGGCGTAGTTGCCCAAATCGGTGCAAAAGTTACGAATAATATTCTGTATATTAGTGCTTTTGCTTGTTTTTGTCTTTCTACTCCGAAAATATCACCAGTCTGTTGGAAGTCTTTCTTCAGAAATCAGACCTATACCCTGCGTTGTCAGTGAGTTACGTGTAGTAACGGCCGTTGGTTTGATTTATAGACATCGGAAAGCTACGTTACTGCTTGGGAAAGGAGGTAACGATGTCGAAGTCGCCTATGAAGACGATTTAGTTCTTAGCTACATTGTCTCGATAACCAAACTGCCCGTTGAAGAGCAGACGGTTGTTGAGCATACTTCCTGAGAGCAGTCCTCGTATTCTGCATTGTCGAACCTTCATTACCTGTGGCAATATTGGCACCGAAGTTCCAGTTGTTATCTTCACAACATTGACAACATGGTGTTGATTTCGTATGAGAAAATCGTACCAGAAAGTGACTCACATGGCAAGTGATGCACGACTTGGATGATTCTCACTGTCTCGTGCTGGATTGTTATTCTTGCTCTGCGGATAGAAGCGTCCGACTAGCCAAAGGTAGAGTACTTGCTGGTTAAGCTCTGCCTGAGTTGAGGATAGAGCGTATCATCTGTTGGGCATCAGGCGAGAGGTTGAGGTCGAGACCGAAAGGAGTACGGTCGGTGCGCCTCGGGCGTTCCTTCAATGTTCAGCAGCAGTTTACCTTTTTGTGTTGTTTGCAGTGAAGGATCTACCCAATCCGAGGTCGCCCAAAGGAACAGGAGTTGATGATATAGTTCGCTTTCAGATTCATGCAGCATTGAATGGGTCGCCACCGAAGGCTACCGTTGAGCCGTGGCTGGAAGATAAACTGCTTGATAATGTTTCTGAATAGTGAGGTTATACTGTCCGTAGTCTACGTTGTAGTTTCCGAAGAGGTGAAAGGCACCTCATTATAATAGGTAGCACGAATCATGCTCCGAACCATTCAGCTCGATATTGTCGCCAGTGGCATCATCAAGCAGTACTCCAAGCGTTAGTTTGGATTTGCACGTACGAGGAAGTTGATGTGCAGGTCGCTCGGTATGTCACTGAATTTCGACATGATTTGATGCCTTTTAGGGGCAGGTTTTACTGCAAAAGCTGAGCGTGTCAGCAGCTTCAGGAGTTAATACGCTATGCTATCCTTTGGTACGTTAATCCATCGTATGAAGTTGTTTTGTACCCTGCATCATTGGTATGAAGTGGCATCGTATGTTATAGGTAGGTGTCAGGTTCCATGTCATATGTTCATGGTTGTTGAACCCGGTTCACCTTTTATATTACATTTACCTGTTCCGATATACTGCCGCCCCAGAAACGAATCCTTTCCTTGTTTCTTTGGGAAGTTATAGGTTAAGAGGATGTTACGTGCAAAGATATGCTGATAGTCGTAGGTGAGATGGGTAAGATTACTTATGGTGTAATCCACTCGTAATGATACCTATATGTCCGTGTGGGTCAGTGATGGTAGTCGTGTCAAAGATAATCTCGTTAGAATGATGCGTACACGTGCATCACGCATCTTATAGGTAACGCCTGTTGCTTTACATATACGCTTCCCGTTCACCTGCATGTCACCTTCAAGATTGATGGCACTAAGGGGTCCGACGACTTTACACCAGCCATTTCCTTTGCACTTGAATCTTGTCCATAAAGGGATCCATCAGAAAGCTCTTTAGGAAGTAGAGATGCGTGTTATGGGCAAAGATAGGTAGGTTGATGTAGCTCTTTTAATGTCTACATAGCTGTTGATGTCTGTACGTGCAGCCATCGCCAGCATCGGCGTAAGCATCGATATTGATTTTACCTTCTTGTCATTATAGTTTGCTTCTGCATGAAGAGTACCCATATCGCCCATCTTTCAAACTGGAAGTCTTGTAACTCGAGTTTCGCTTGCATCTGTGGGTGATGGAAGAACGATTTGATAGAAGTTGTGCCCAGAAGCCGTTCCCTGCAAAACTGAAACGCTGTGAAAGTGGACAAGGTTAAGAATATATGGAACGTTGATATCCTTGAATCTCACAAGGACAGAATCGCTTTGATTACCAGACGTTTGATCCGTTAGCAATGATATGCTGGTCGTGGTTAGAAAGTTCAAAGTGGTCAATGATGAGATTGTTCCGATGATAGAGATATATCAGAAGGTTGCACTTGTAGAGCACTATGGAGTCAAAGCTGATCTCTGATGGGTTGAGGCAGGTGAGTCTCTAAGTCGCCATGACGACGAGAGAAGGAAGCAATGCTATTGACATTTCCATATAGGAGAAAGTCCCGGTACGTGGAAAGGAAATGTTTGAGTGATAGCGTTGTTATGCAATCAGTCCCTTGTGCATTGATATGACATGAGGTCCTTTTCTCCTTCGCTCGCAGAGATAGCTCGTCTGCAAACCTTGTGGCTCACTCTTGATATTTCAGGATAAGATCTTTTATCTGCTGTCCTGAATAGGTCACGTCGGGTGCGTTGATGTAAGTCAATTTCGTTGTGATGTTCTCTCTACAAGTCCTGTAAGCCTCATAGCATGTGAGATACAGATATCGGTCTTAAGCAGACTATTGATAAACTTCGTATCATTCAGACGTAAAGTGAAAGCAGAAGTTAGCCTTTCCCATCGATCAAAGTTATAGCTGTGGACGGTTGGAGAAAGACTCGGGATATAATGTCCTAAGATACGTCTTATGCGTCTGAAGTTGGCTATAATCATACTGTCCAGCGAGGTGTAGCTCGCCAAAGTCGGTCTGTGCGTCAAGTGACTTTCCTAAGAGTCCGTTGTTAGCCTTGATGTTCACTTGGTTAAGAGAGATGTTCTGTCCTTCGCCAGACATAGCAAGGTTACTGATATCGAGGTTTCCTATGACATCATTTAGGCTTGCGCCCTGTCCTTTTAATCTTTAGAAGTAAAGGAGATTGTTCTATTGCCCAAACGCCTCGTCAGTTGAAGTTTGTGTAAGTTGACGGCATCAGCAATGATTGAGATGTCGGTAGACAGTTTTCCTTTGTGTAGCATGAAAGCCATTATGTTGGCAGCTTTTCCGTCAATATTCAGCTTTCCATTAGGGTCGTTTATCGCTGCCTTACCTGTGAAAATGTCGCTCTTATAGATTCCGTCAAGGTGGATATTCTTGTAGGTATAACCCTTATAATAGAAGGAGGAAACGTCACCCTTTGCGGCGATATAGATAGGTCTGTATTGCCTTCCACCTGATATTCGTAGCTTTAACTTACCAAAGTCGTTATTGTCAAGTACTTTCGAAAGGTTTAATTCGGTAGTACTGACAGTCCCTTGAATGTTCTTTCCGTGAATACAGTTTAGCCAATCTGAACGTTACCAGCATCTGTGTTTAGCAGTCCCTTTGCTGTATATTTCCCCATGTTATGGGCAAAAGGTACACGATAGTAGATATTACCAATGTTACTCAAAGGCTTAGGGAGGGGTTGATGTGTAACTTTGGTGATGGATTGAAGGGTGTTTTTGCTAACCTTTCAGTGGGACTGAAAGTGATGTCCCAAATAGGACTCTTTTGGATGTTTTTATCCATCCTTTCGCCTTTATATGGGTCGAAAGAGTTTGGGTCTGAAACGTTAAGATGTTTTTACCAATACTGACTGATTTCGTACCCTCTGCATCAAATTGTAGCAGTGTAGCTGGTCGTCATGACTTTAATCTCGGTAGGATAGGGAGAAGTCGGAAGGCTTTTACTGTAGGCTTTGAAGTCCTTGATGGTGTAGCGCAAAAGTGTTGAAATCCAACTTTGTTATTGAACTTGTGTTGTAAGTAACTCTTTTAGAGCAATCTTACTGTTAGCTCCATCGAAGATAAAGTCACGCAAAGTGGCTTGCTGTTGATTAGCTTTTAACTCAAAGAGCCAACTGTTCACTCTCTAAGCCTGATGCTTCTTTGAAAGCCAATGCCCTGAGGTCTGCCCACACACTCGTGTCATCCAACTTGTTAAGAATGATATAAGACGAGATGTCACTTACGTTGATATGGTTCAGATTCAGTCTGTTAGGCGTGGTAGGTGCATCTAAACAATCGTATTTAATGCTGCCATGTCGAATCACAAGACTATTAATGGACAAGTGTAAAGGAGTGTGACTTGTAGTGTCCTTAGATGCCAATGAATCCAATACAAACTGGAAGTTAGGCTTGGCATCCTTGCTTGTTTTGTATAGTTCTGCCTGCAAACCAAAAAGCTGTGCAGAGGAGATATTAATCTCACCTGTATGTAGGAGGTGCCAGATGTCGACTCTTGCTCCAACTCGTGATGCCGATAACATCTTCTTGTGACTTTGGTCATAGATGAGAATATCGTCTAATACGAAGCGATTGATAAAGCCTAAATCAATACGTCCTACGCGCACTTCTGTACCCAATTTGTTGCCCGCTACGTCGCCTACTTTTTGGGCAAGGAAACCCTGTACTGCTGGTATGTGCAGCAGTACGATTGTGGTTATGTAAAGACCCGCTATGGTCCATATAACCCATCGTATAATTGTTCTAAGTTTCTTCAATGCGTCTACAAAACTACAAAAACCATTTTATACTGAAATTATTATATCTAAATGTGCCAAATCTGCTTAAAATTTGCTACATTGCAGAGAGTCTACGCTCGGCAAATAGAGTTACCTTTTTTGCTCTCGCTTGCATTATTTTTGCAGAAAAATAAGCTACGCTCGGCAAACAGAAAGTCACCTTTCTTTGCTCTCGCTTGCATTATTTTTGCAGAAAATAAGCTACGTCTCGACAAAGCAAAGGATTGTTTACTTTATGTTTTGTACCGCTTATTCAGGACGGAAAAGATTAGAATGAAATAATATAAAAATCGCTTTATCATTGTTATGGCAAATGTAATTAAGTTACGAAAGGGCTTTAGACATTAACCTTACAGGACGCGCGCAGGAACAGATGTTGCCTGTGAAATCATCTACGGAATACGCTTTGGTTCCAGATGACTTCCCAGGATTGACACCCTAAGGTGACCGTTCGTGAAGGTGATCATGTCCGAGCTGGCGACCCATTGTTTGTTGACAAAGGGTGCACTGAAGTTAGCTTCGCTTCTCCTGTGAGCGGTACCGTCACAGCTGTTGAGCGCGGAGAAAGACGTAAGGTGTTGCGTGAAGATTGCTGCCGATGCGCAGCAGGAATATGCTGACTTCGGCGTGAAGGACGTGGCGGGTTTATCTGCTGATGATGTCAAGGCTTCATTGCTGCAGGCGGGATTGTTTTGGTTATATCAACCAGCTGCTTTTATGTTGTTGCTACACGTCCAGACACAGAACCAAAGGCAATTTTTCGTGTCTGCACTTCGTGATAAACCTTTGCAGGGTGACTTCGAGTTTGAGTTGAATGGTCAGGAGAAAGACTTCCAGACTGGTTTGACAGCTCTCGCCAAGATTGCAAAGGTTTATTTGGGTATTGGTGCTAAGCAGTCGGCTCCAGCATTGACCGATGCAAAGGGATGTTGAGGTAACGTGTTTCGATGGTCCTTGTCCAGCAGGTAATGTTGGTGTCAGGTAAATCACATCGATCCCAGTTAATAAGGGCGAAGTGGTATGGACTGTTGACCCAACAGCCGTTATCTTCTTTGGTCGCTTGTTCAATACAGGTAAGGTAAACCCTCACTCTGTCGTGTAGCCATTGCTGGTAGTATGGTAAAAGCAGACTGGTTATGTTGATGCCCTCGTTGGTACTCCATTGAAGCAGATCTTGCAGACAACGTTGCTGACGGTTGTCATGTTCGTGTTCTCAATGGTAATCCTCTCACTGGTGTTATCGCTAATGACGAGTCAGTGCTGGTGCTCATACTCTGAGGTAACATTGATTCCAGAGGGTGATGATGTACACGAAAATCTTTGGTTGGATGCTCCCTCGTTTCAATGACTTCTCACCTCTCGCAGCTACTTTCACTTGGTTGCAGGGCAAGAAGACGTACAATCTCGATGCACGTCTCAAGGGTGGAGAGCGTCACATGATTATGAGTGGCGAGTACGACAGAGTGTTACCAATGGATATCTAGAGTGAGTACCTCTATCAAAGTCAATTATCTCGGCAATATTGACAGCCAAGAGCAGTTGGGAATCTATGAGGTAAGTCCAGAAGACTTTGCACTTGCTGAGTTCGTCGACAGTTCCAAGTTACCTTTGCAGAAGATTGTGCGTGAGGGCTTGACATCCTAAGAAAAAGAGAATGCATAGGGACTTATGAGTCCCACAATAACTTTAACTAGAGTTTTCAGAATAAGTTTCTCAGAATTTTATCAAGCAATGGTAATGATTCAAGAAGCAGAAACTTTGGACTTTAAGAACCCTATAATAAAAGTATTATGAGTTTAAGAAATTATCTCGATAAGATACGCCCGAAACTTTGAAGAGGGCGGAAAGCTTCACGCTTTCAAGAGTGTCTACGATGGTTTCGAGACGTTCCTTTATGTTCCTAACGAGACATCAAAGAGCGGAACTTCTATCCATGACGCTATTGACTCGAAGTCGAATTATGAGTTTGATGGTACTGTCATTGGTACCAGCTATGCTCTTCGGTATGTACAATATCGGCTATCAGAACGCTTTTAGCAGCTGGTAAGTTGGCTGATGCTACTTGCTGGGGAATGTTCCTTCTATGGTATGCTTGCCCTGTTGCCAAAGATTCTCGTGTCCCTACATTGTCGGTTTAGGTATTGAGTTTGCTTGGGCACAGTGAAGGGTGAGGAGATTCAGGAAGGTTATCTTGTGTCAGGTATTCTGATTCCATTGATTATCCCTGTGACCACACCACTTTGGATTCTTGTGCATGCAGTAGCCTTTGCTGTCATCTTTCACGAAGGAAATCTTCGGTGAACAGGTATGAATATCTTCTAACGTTGCTTTGGCTGCACGTGCCTTCCTCTTCTTCTCTTATCCAAGTAAGATGACAGGTGATAGCATCTGGGTAGCACAGAATTCGATCTTCGGTCTTGGCTATACCTTACCTGACGGTTTCACAATGGCAACCCCATTGGGTGAGATTGCTCAGGGAACAGCAGTAAATGCATCTGTATGTGATATGGTATTAGGTCTTATCCCCAGGTCTCTGTGGGTGAGACATCTGTTATCGCTATCGCTATCGGCGCTGTTATCCTTCTTTGGACAAACATCGCCAGCTGGAAGACAATGTTGAGCGTATTCCTGGTGGTACCGTGATGGGACTTATCTTCCATTCAACTGGTGCAACACCAATTCAGTGGTATGAACACCTCGTCTTAGGTGGTTTCTGCTTCGGTGCAGTATTCATGGCAACCGACCCAGTGACCCTCAGCACGTACAGAGACAGGTAAGTGGGTATATGGTTTCTTCATCGGAGCGATGGCATATCATCATCCGTGTGTTGAACCCAGGTTATCCAGAGGGTATGATGCTTGCCATCCTCTTTGGTAATATGTTTCGCCCCACTCATCGACTACTGTGTAGTTCAGTCAAACATCAGCAAGCGCGCAAAGCGTGCTAAATAAATAAGGAGGACGAAGAAATGAAAACAAATAGTAATTCTTATACAATTATCTATTCTGCCATCCTCGTGCTGATTGTAGCCTTTTTGCTTGCATTCGTGTTTCCAAAGCATTGAAGCCAATGCAGGATGCTAATGTACAGCTTCGATCAGCAGAAGCAGATTCTCTTGCGCTCAATCAGAATCGTGATATGAGCAAATGAGGAGGCCTGCTTTGGAAGCAGATTATCGTGGCAGATGACATCATCAATGCAGACGGTAAGGTTGTTGAGGCTGGAAAGCAGGGTGGCGTTGATGCTGGCTTTTAAGTTGAATAGTAAGGATGCCAGGAAGGCAAACTTGCATTTGTTCCGTTGCAAGGTAAACGGTGAGGATAAGTATGTTATCCCTGTTTATGGTAACGGTCTTTGGGGTCCTATCAATGGTTTCATCGCTATCAATGGTGATAAGACGAACTGTCTTTGGTGCTTACTTTCAACCACGAGAGTGAGACTGCTGGTCTCGGTGCTGAAATCAAAGGACAACAAAGCTTGGCAGGATTTGTTCAAGGGTAAGCATCTCTTTAGCTGGAAACGATACTCAGAAGATTGCACTTGCTGTTGAAAGAAGAAGATCGAAGACCCATCTACGCAAGTAGATGCCGTAACAGGTGCAACGCTTACCAGTAATGGTGTAACAGAGATGCTTCCATGCAGAGAAAGGTGGACTTCAACCTTACGTTAAATTCCTGAACAGCAAATAACATTCTAATCTTTAGAACAATAAGAATATGGATTTATTCTCAAAACAAAATAGAGAGGTGTTCAGCAATCCGCTGAATCTGGACAACCCAATTATGGTCCAGGTGCTCGGTATCTGTTCTGCCCTTGCCGTAACTTCACAGCTGAAGCCGGCGATTGTTATGGGACTTGCCGTTACGATTATTACGGCATTCTCTAATGTTATTATCTCACTTATCCGTAACACAATCCCTAACCGTATTCGTATTATCGTGCAGTTGGTCGTTGTGGCAGCTTTGGTAACTGTTGTTAGTCAGGTGCTTAAGGCTGTAGCTTACGATGTGAGTGTAGAGCTTTCAGTCTATGTCGGACTGATTATTACCAATTGTATCCTTATGGGACGTCTTGAGGCTTTCGCTATGACCAACAAGCCTTGGCCAAGTTTCCTTGATGGTATTGGTAATGGATTGGGCTATGCGCTGATTCTCGTTGTCGTTGGTGCTGTTCGTGAATTCTTCGGTCGTGGCTCATTGCTTGGCTTTAAGATTATCCCACAGAGCTTCTATGATGCTGGTTATATGGACAACGGAATGATGTCAATGCCAGCAATGGCACTCATCCTTCCTCGGTTGTGTTATTTGGATTCATCGTGCATATTTCTATAAAGAAGACAAGAAGTAATTATGGAACATCTTATTAGTTTATTCTTCCGGTCCATCTTTGTGGACAATATGATATTTCGTTCTTTCCTCGGTATGTGTTCATACCTTGCGTAGTCAAAGAGCGTAAAGACTTTCATTGGGTCTTGGTGTAGCTGTAACATTCGTGTTGCTCGTTACCACACCAATCAACTATCTTTTGCTGACCAAGGTTCTCGGACCAGACTGTCTTGCAGAGGGTGTTGACCTTACTTATCTTAGTTTTCATTCTCTTTATCGCTGTCATTGCTGGTATCGTACAGATTGTGGAGATGGCTGTTGAGAAGTTCTCACCTTCACTTTACGGTGCGTTGCATCTTCCTTCCGCTGATTGCCGTTAACTGTGCTATCATGGGTGCTTCACTCTTTATGCAGCAGCGTATCGGTCTTGACCCAGCAAGCACACAGTATATCGGTACTGTATGGGACGCACTTGTCTATGGTATGGTTCTGGTCTTGGCTGGACATTAGCTATCGTGGCAATGGGTGCTATTCGTGAGAAGATGGAATATTCTGATGTACCAAAGCCTTTTGCAGGGTCTTGGCATCACATTTATTACAGTAGGACTGATGGCAATGGCAATGATGTGCTTCTCAGGTCTTAAAAATCTAAGTAAACAATGGGACAATTCATAACAATAAGTATTGTGGTATTCTTATCACCATCCTTGTGTTAGTGATTCTCTTGCTTGTGTCTAAGAAGTATCTCAGTCCAAGCGGAAAGGTAAAGATAACAATTAACGGTGATAAGGAGATGACCGTTGATCAGGGTAGCTCAGTTCTGTCTACGCTGAATGAGAACGGTGTGTTCCTCCCTTCTGCTTGTGGTGGTAAGGGTAGCTGCAGCAGTGTGTTGCAGGTAGTAGAAGGTGGCGGTGAGATTCTCGATTCAGAGCGTCCTCACTTTAGCCGTAAGGATGTTAAAGATCATTGGCGTCTCGGATGTCAGTGTAAGGTGAAGGGTGATATGTCACCAAGGTTCCTGAGTCTGTCATGGGCGTTAAGGAGTGGGAGTGTACTGTTATCTCCCTAACAAGAACGTATCCAGCTTTTATCAAAGAGTTTAAGGTTGCCTTGCCTCCAGTGAGCATATGGACTTCTGTTCCAGGTTCTTACGCACAGATTTCTATTCCAGCTTACGACTGCATCGACTATGACAAGGACTTTCGATAAGAACGATATCGGTGAGGAGTACTGGTCCTTGGAAGCAGTTCAACCTCCTTTCTCTGAAGGGAAAGAACCCTGAGCCAACTGTTCGTGCCTACTCTATGGCGAACTATCCAGCTGAGGGTGATATCATCACACTGACTGTTCGTATTGCAACACCTCCATTCCTACCACGTCCGCAGGTTGGTTTCCAGAACGTACCAACTGGTATCGGTTCTACTTACATCTTCTCTCTAAGGAGGGTGATAAGGTGATGATGAGTGGTCCTTATGGCGACTTCCATCCCTAACTCTCACTTCTGGTAAGGAGATGATTTGGATTGGTGGTGGTGCTGGTATGGCTCCTTTGCGTGCGCAGATTATGCACATGACAAAGACCCTCCACACTCGCGATCGTGAGATGCACTTCTTCTATGGTGCGCGTTCACTCAGTGAGGCATTCTTCCTTGAGGACTTCTGGGAGCTTGAGAAAGGAATATCCTAACTTCCATTTCCACCTCTCTCGACCGTCCAGACCCTAAGGCTGATGAGGCTGGCGTGAGTATTACACAGGTTTTGCTAGTAAACTGCATCCGTGATGAGTATCTGCAGCAGCACGAGGCACCAGAGGATTGTGAGTATTATCTCTGTGGACCCTCCAATGCTCATCAAGACTGTTACAGATTATCTTGACAGCATCGGTGTTGATCAGGATGCAATCATGTACGATAACTTTGGATAATTCAATATCCTATTTCATATAAAGCGAGGAACCCCATTGGGACCCCTCGCTTTTTGTTTTGAGTAGACTGAAAAGTAAAAGGACTTTTGTAAGAATACAAGGGTACAAGTGTAAAGTGATTATTAGAATACATGAAACTAAAAGTTAACAAACCTTTTAACAGAATATTTTGTATTTTAAAATAGAATTAGTACTTTTTGCAGTGACAGACGGTTACCGGTTTGTTCAGACATATTGAATTGAGCATAAGACTTCATACTATGTATAGTAAATAGTCACAGCTCGAAAAGGACGTTTACAGACGCTATCTTTTTGGTCCTCAAACTCGCAAATTTGACAAAACCCAAAAAGAGATACGGCAACGGAAACGTTCACGTTAGTTGTATTATTTCTATGTCGTTTATGGCATTGATTATAATATCGTATTGACGTGGCTCTTGCGTTGCCTCATCCTTTGGGTTAGTCAATCGCGAAGGCCTGAGGACTGGGATAGGTAAGTGCAAAGACTCCTACGTCTTTTTAATTCACCCAAATTTTCGGACCTTGTTGCAGGAGAGAGGCATAAGAATATTTCACTTCCATATTCTCGTGTCCTTTAAACAACTTGCCTATACTTTGGGAGTGGTAAGGCTAATAAAAACTATATATATGAAGCGAATTTTATTTTTATTGTGATGACTTTGTGTGCTATGACTACATTTGCACAGGAGACAAAAGAACAAATCCAGAAAAGCGAAGAACGCGCCAAGAACCCACAAATCTTACTAGACAAGTATTCTGACACAAATTGTGGAGACGGAAATCATTGATGGCTTTTGGTAATTCCGTTCGCGATGCAGCGGTATTGGCAATTGCAAACAGGGTGAAGCTTTAGAGGGTTCTTATATCGCCAGATTGGGCAGACAAAGGGCGATGGAGTAACAGACGTTACTATCGTAAAGCCAAAATTGGAAGATTGGACAGAGCTACTGACAACGGTTACAGGTGAATCTGCCTCTATCAAAAATGCTGTAGATAATGCAAAAAGCTGCAGGTGAGCAGATGAGCAGAAATAGCAGAAAATGCAAAAACAACAAGAATCCAATGAAGATGGCACAAACTTGCAAAGATGGCTAAGGAGCTGAGTTGTTATGGAATTTGGCAATGCAGCAACCCCTATTCTTTTTAGAAGAAAGTGCTGAGCAAGTAAAAAGCCGTTCAGAAAATCATGAAAACGATAAAGTCTGGTAAGAATTTATAATGAGGTGTTTTTATACTCTCAGTCATCTTTCTGCTCGTGTATGGCACAAGCTGTCATGCACAGGCAGAAAGCAGACCTGTCGTTGGTGTAGCGGAGTCTACTTGCGACGAAGAAAGTCCTTATACGAGGTTAGTAACCGAAAAAGGTCGTGGAAATGCTAACCAACACTCATCGATTTATTGTTGTTGACAGGACCAGTCGTGATAAAGTAGAAGAAGAACTTGAGCTACAGAAAAGTGAAATTTTTGATAGCAAGAATCTAGCACAGCAGGACGCATCACTTGGTGCTAGTATGCTAGTAACAGGGCATATCGTCAAGATACCTGTTTATCGTATTCTTAATGGCGATGGAAGTATTAGAGGCTACAAGGCAAGTGTTGCTTTTCAGCTAAAAGTTGTAGACGTTTCTACTGGCATCAGCAATGAAGCACAGGGCTTTCCAGGAAAGGCTAGCAAAGAAATGCTTTCTCCAGAAAGTGCTGTCACTGCTGCAATGCAATCAATTAAAGATGACATTTATGAGTATTTCCGAATCAACTCTCCTCACAGCAAAGATTGTTAAGGTTCTAGACAAGAAGACGCTTTGTCATTAATGCTGGTAAAGAGACTGGCGTGAAAGTTGGGGATAAATTCATGGTCCAAATAATAGAACTACTTTGACGGCAAACCGTACCCGTCTGATATAGGAACGATAACTGTAGAAGAAACAATCTGGAGCCTCTTTTCTCCGAATGTGACGCTACATCCAAAATAATATCAGCATCAACTCTGCACAGCAAGGTGCGGTTATTCAATGTAGTTTAATCATAAAGAAGTAGCTATGGAAAAAGACTTATACTCATTACTGACTATCTTGTCTCTGTCTTCCATATACGTATGCGCAAGAATTGACACTGCAAAGTAGAGAACATCTGCAACTGCAAAACCAAAAATAATGGTAATTTCCTACACACATCAAAGGAGAAGATATACGCATGGTGTTGGAAAGCGATGTCAACAAACGCTATTGCCTTGACGAAGATAAAAGAGGCATTTGACCAGCGAGGATATACAACTGTTGATTTCTTCGGACGCGTGAAGGCTCTGTCTAAAGCCACGCATTAGGAAAGTAATCAACACAGACGCAAAGTCGCTTATCATACAACAATCTGGGAGCTGATATATACGTTGAGGCCGAAATCAGTATTCTCGACTCGCCAATGGGCAACTCCGTGAAAGATTATCATGTCGGGACACGATGTTCAACAGGAAACTCGCTAGCAAATGCCGTTGCGAAAGTGGAAAATTTTAGCACTGATGATTACGGCAAACTTGCTTCAAAGGGCGACTGAGACGGGGACATCGATGGTTTTCCTAACGCTATGCAGAACAAACTTATGGATATGGCAGAGAACGGACAATCAATCAGTCTCACAATCGGATTTCGACTCATGAAACCTCAACGCTGTCCATGTCTACAGAAGTTGGAATGATGGACTTCCATTATCTCGATGATATCGAAATGTTCATTGCAGAAAACAGTTATAAGGAGAACTATCACATACAGGGACAAGGACAAACAAATGATTTTTGATGACATACGTATCCCACTCACTGCATGCTGAAGGCAGAACTATAACCTAATAAATTCGGATTAAAAACTCCTACAATACTTCCGCTCAAGGAATATTAAGATTGAAAGCATCCATTAGCAACAACATGATTGTAATCACTATAAAATAAAAACTCCATGAGTATCCGTAAATTATATGTCATCACAGCACTATTTATTGCTGTTATTAGCAGTGCTCATGCGCAAGGAATCGAGATTGGTTTTGTCTATACCAACAAATCAAGATGAAATAAGCGTGAATACGGCAAGGATATTTCTGCAGTAGAATACTTCCTGCATTTACAGCAGAAGGTATCGAGACATCAGAAGTTAGTTCCATCGCCATTAAGCCTCGAGCTTAGTTTCACAAACTACCAAGAGGCCGAAGGAGGAATGAGGAATATTCATACCTCAGAAGGTACAAATAAACCTCATCTGTCAGAATCTGATTACAGGAACAGTGTTTGCCAGTCGAACATTCAGCCTACAAGGGCAGGGGTTACTCCGCTGATGATCTCGTTAAAGTGCGTTCTCACAAATAAAAGCTGGACGACGAGAATGTAAGATTATTCCTACATACGGCAAGAGGCAGATATTAAGTTACTATTCAAGGAATCTATGAGCAGTACTTGATAGGGCACACACCCATGCCCAGCTCACTCAGTACGAAGAAGCAGTTATCTCTGCTCTTTCTCTTGTCCATCCACATTAGCTAATTATAATAGTGTAAATACTGCTATCAGCAACATCTACAAACAATACCAAAGAAATGAGTGTGGCAACCTTTACTACAAGCACAAACTGAATATTCTAATGGCAATTACGAAGCTGTGCTGAAATGCTCAAACAAATAGATACAACAAGTCCCTGTGCTACAGAGGCAAAGACTTTATGTCAGCGCATTAAGCAATCGCGAGATACAGAGGCACAAATTATTGCATTAATCGAGAATCAGGCAAAAAAGGAAGCAGACTTAGAGAAACAAAGAATAAAAAGCGTGCTAGAGATATTGCTTTGCGTATTATACAAACAACACACTAACTTAGTTCTAATATTCTAATCATTATTTCTTCGAAAGTGATATATATGTTGTGTGTGATACAGAAAGTATATGGACAAGAAAGGCTAATTCACAATGTAGTATTTAAGCTCTGAATTAAAGTCCTTCCGATCTATGATGTAATAAGAGCTATTGTATAATAAGGAAACGGAGTAGTAGAGTCCACAGAGAATTGTTACAGCTATGGATGACTGCAGAGACCACTATCGCTATATATATGAAGGGGGCAGGGAGGCTATTTTCGAGTTTTGTACCGCTGTCTTTAATACATTATGAATGCAAATAGCAAACCATAAAGACTATTTATGTGTAACAGTGTGTAATATTTTTCTTCACTTGAAATTTCATTGATGCTCTTTTGGCTTCGAAAAGACGCCCTTTGGCTTGCAAAAGATGCCCTTTTGAGGTCTAACTAACGCCCTTTGAAGGCTTATTAAGCACCTTTTGAAAAAGCATCTCAGTAATGCGCTGATATCAAATAACTTACGAATGTGTAAAAATCGTAGATTTTCTTGCTCTTTACATGACCTTTATCTTCTTATTTTGTAATTATATTTCTAAATGGCAAACATTAAGTTTTGAAGTGTAACCGCAAAGAGTAAGGTTAAAAAAATATCACACAGAGGAATGGAGTATAAGTCGGGATGTACCTCATCGTAGAGCATCTCCATTAACTCCGTGACTCTGTGTGAGACTTAAATTAATTCCATAATTCACAATCCTCTATTCACATTCATACCATTCGAACGGAGTCTCATCAGTACGTCATAATTATGATTACCGATATAGCTCAAGGGTTAAACCTCAAATCATAAAGTTCAAAGTTCAAAGTCAAAGTTCAAAGGTCAAAGTTCAAAGCTCGAAAGTTCAAATGTTCACAGTTCAAAGGTCAGCGTTTATACCTTTGGCGGAGTCTTTACGCTCATGTTCGGTGAGGAAGCCACAGCGGTAAGCATAGAGAAGCTCTTGAGTGCTCAATCTGTAGACGGAGTTCTGTACCCTTGTCGGTGTCTTCCACACGTAGGCGCTGTTGGTTCATCTCAACAATCTGGATGGTTGAAACAATGTCTGTTCCTCGCTTGATAGCATCTTCTGTTGATGTGAAAGGCTCGTGCTGTACGAGCTGGAAGCCACGTGAGTGATAGACGAGGGTGTAACCTGCAATACCCGTTTCCTTGTGGTAGGCTTGTGAGAAACCACCATCAATCACCATCAGTTTGCTATTTGCCTTAATTGGCTCCTCACTTTAGCGACGTGGACGGGAACGTGACCGTTGATGATGTGGCGTTCGGAAGTGGCACATCAAACTCGTCTAAAATCATATCGGCAATCTCCTCATTGTCGCGCATACCAAAGTAGTAGCCCTTCTCCTCATGATGAGTTTCCTTCTCAGCAATGAAGTAGCGTTCGAAAGTAGCCATCTTTGCCTTGTCGAAGAGTGGGCTATCAGGTCCACACCATAGGAAGAGGAAGAAGTCGATAGCATCTTGACGTTCTTCTTCTGTCTGCATGTTCGTTATTTGTCTGGAAGGCGGAACGAATCTTCATACCCGTCTCGATAGAGTAGTTCTCACCTTTCAACTTCACACCCGGTGCTATCTCAACCTCTTTCAGTTTGCCTCTTTCGTGAGGATAGAAGCATGATAAAGGAGATTGTGGTTGAAGACGTTATACATACAGCCATGACGGAGCAGAGAACGGATATGGCTGCGCAACTTCGCCACCAGTAAACGACTGATGTAGACGATCGATGAGTGCCTCGCTCAGCCTCTGTAAGTTTCTCAGGATTCTTTGGATCGATGGTTGGGAAGTTGCATGAACGCATCTTGTATTCCTTTCCATCAATAAGAATCGCACCCTTCTTGTAGTCAATAGCTTTGAGTAAACGACGGTCGTCCATCTTCCAAAGCGGATGACGGCTAATCATCTGTGACTCAATCTTAAATTGAAGCACGCTGATAGCCTTGTGCATCTGTGCTGTCAGTGTCTTGCTACGCTCGTCGAGTGGGTTGTCTTTCGATACCTTAGGCATGAACTCTTCGCATGGGTCATCACCATAAACATCCATGTGCAGGTAGCTAACTGAATAAGGTTGATACCATATCCATCCTCGATAGTAGCCATGTTGGCGTAGCGCAAGGCTATACGAACCACATTACAGATACAAGCATCGTTACCAGCACAAGCTCCCATCCACAAAATATCATGGTTTCCCCAAGTGATATCCCAGTTGTGATAGTTCTTTAAGGTGTCCATAACGATGGAGCACCAGGTCCACGATCGCAGATCATCACCCTAAGATGTGTAGTTGGTCAATGACTGAATCGCTGGATTACTTTCGCAGATAGCGATGATGAAGTCATCAGCGTCCAGTAGAAATAATCGTTTTGACAATAGCACTCACAGTCAGTCTTTATCCTTGTCGTCTGCGTGTCTCGTGTAGCAACTCCGAATGATATAAGAGAAGTCAGCAGGTAAAGACTTCCGAACCTTTGAACGCGTATATTTGCTGGACACATCACGACATACCTCTATCAATCGGTGTATAGTGATATGATACCAGTCTTGATATCCTTTTTCCTCTTTCTTTACGAGCTCTAACTTCTGTTCTGGATAATAAATCAGGGTACAAAGTTCTTGCTTTTCAATATTTTCTTTAGTCTTTCACCAAAGAGTTCATTCACCTTTCTCTAATGTTACCAGAGGCATTTTTAGCTACGTGTTGGAAAGCTTTGATACTCACCATGAATGTCAGCAAGGAAGTGTTCTGTACCTTAGGGAGGTGTGCAATGGCTTCAAGGTTGATTATCTCAGTTGCAGCATCAGCAATATTTGGAAATGACTTTTGCTAATAATCGTAAATAGCGTTCATCCTTTAGATCGTATTTCTTCTGTGTCATGCGTTAATTTCTTTGTGCAAAATTGTTTCTTTTGATACTCTTTTGTATTTCGTCATCAAGTGGTGGATGGCACAAAACCCTCTTTAAGAAGTATTTTCGGCAAGGAGCTGTATGATACGACGTGAATAACGATAGAGGCGGAGGTGTCGGAGCACATCTGTGAGTCGGTCCTCGTCGTAGTCATTATACTTTATAACTGTGTATAAATCAGCCAACAACCGTAGGGAGAGCTTCTCTTTCGTTCCCACTTGGCGTGTGTTTGTACGATGGTTGCTATCTTCTTGATGATAGCATCTTCCTCACTGGAGTAGTTACCGAGTCGTTGTCGTCATGGCTGGTTTCCTATCAACTTCTCTGTGTCAACAGATGCTGTTTCCTTTGGCGAGGAGAGCGGGAAATCGCCATATAGTAGCGGTGTCAATCGTAGGTGCATTGAGTTGTAGACGGCTGATACAGTTGTCTACACTCTCTATTCCTCGTCATCAGCATAGAGGAAGATTCTTCGCCATTGTTCTGGATTCAGACTTCGTAGGTTAAGAAGTTGGTCGCTGGGCAAGAGATTGTGGGTTGTCTCTTGTGCTAAACCAGCGTGTAACAGACTTGGAATCGCATCTTTCTCCATTGCTGTCATAGCGAATTGATAGCGTGTGTCAAGCACTTTGCGATAAAAAGAAATTGTTTGCTGCGCCATCTCATCGTCGCCCAACGAACTGTTTAGAACGCTATCTCTGCATGACATCAATGCGTTCTGTCCATCCCTAACTTTAAAATGTCTTGCCTTTCTTGCTCGCTACTCAGGCAAGGAGCGCATCCATTCCTCTCACCATCTTTTGCCTGATAGAGTAGGGGTCTTCACCTTCTTAGTAGACTTCTGCTCTGTCGTTCTTGCTCTCTCCCAGCTGCCCAGTGTGGTGAGAACACTACTGCACACTGCTTCTTTAGCAGCCCAATGAGCGTGTGTGGCGAGCTTGATATTCCCAGCAGGTATGGATATGAACGATGTCGTTGGAAGTCAGCAAGGAGTTTCTTGAAGTCCCTTGTCTGTAACTCGTCTTGACATCAGCATATTCTTTCTGTGCTGTGGTGAGTCGTAGAAAGTAATCAGAAAAGCAGATTGCCTGCCTTTATGTTGTCTATGTAATGGATGATGCGCATTTATAGTTTGTGAGATATGAAGTCATACTTATCTCGCACGATGGTATTTAAATTTATAACCAAGGTGCTTCCATGCGATAGCAATTTCGTAGGGATAATTTTCCAAGCTGGAATATCTATATCAAAACATCTCAGTGCTTTTCTTTCCAATGGCTAAGCGTAGAATGATAGAGATGATAAAGGGATAATCCCGCAGCAACAGAAATCGTCCACATACCCAATAGGAGAGACTGCAAGTGCAATACACTGCAATGCAAGTAATCACCATGGAGTGCCGTTTGGTCGACAAACAGGAGGAAACTGATGCTGTGGTGTACGTTCCAAATGTTGTCGATTCTCCATATAGAAAAAGGTGTGTAAAGCCGAGCCAAAACCTTCTCTGTAGGCGCCTCTTCTATGAGTGTTCCTTCAAACGAGTTTTCAAATACAAGGTTATTACCTTTCGCATATTTGTTTACCATGAAGTCGTATTCTCCACGTAAATATTTGAGGTTTCCACGGAATCCTTCCTCACTTAAAAAGCGATTTTTACGGAAGGCTAGGCATTAAACGGACACGCATACGCCTTATTACGCTGATATTCACGCCAAAATAGCGTGCCAAATAATGTCGCTCGAAGTGTCGATAAGCAGGCGTTTCTTCCTCATAACGAGTGTAGCCTCACCACAAGGTCTTTGCCTTCCTTACAGTTTCCGGCAACTAGCTTGCAGCCAGTTATCAGTCGTTGGAAAGCAACAGATGTCAGCCATCATAACCCAATCATACTTTGCTGCCTTTCACTCCAAGCGTGCACAGCAAGCTTTCTTCTTGCTCATAGCGTGATGATTCAGGGATGAAAGTAGTGATAGATGTGAGTTAGATGTAAAGCGTTTCACCACATCACTTGTCTCACTGATCGTTTTGAGGAACCAACAATCACCTGAAAGTCTGTTGATAGTTCTGATTCAGATAGAGTGGAGGTTTTTGCAAGCTCCGTGCATTATCATGTGGCGTGAGAATAATCGAGATAGGAGGGTAGAGTCGGGAGTTGCTTATCATTAGGAGCGAGACTTATCGATTATCTCATTCTTCCTTCGAGTCGGCTCATCTTCTTTATCTGTCTCGTCACTTTCGTTTGTAGAGGTCGATAAACCATATTCTGTAACCTTTATTTTTCGAAAAGAAGATTAAGAAATGAGGTCAGCAATGCCACCAAAAGCAACACTACTGAGATAATAATGGTCGTATAGTCAAAAGTGAACATTTATTTGTTTCGTTATTGATTATAGTTCGTCTGAGGTATAGCCTACTAAGGCAGTTTTCTACAGTTATATTGCTGAAGCCGCGATTTCTCCGTATGCTCCAGCAGCGAACGCATCGCAATCAAGTCGCCTCGATGAACACTATTAAGGTTGATTGCTTTTTGCAAAAACATCACTCGATTCGCAAATCGGTCCTACTACATCATAAGCGTATAAAAGGTCCATCGCTGATGAGGTTTTCTATCTTATGTGCTTGCCTGATAAAGGCGGGACGAATTGGTCGGTCATTCCTGCATCGACAATCGTAAACTGTTTTGCTGTTCTTGCTTCACATAAAGGGTGCAGTGATGAGACTTCCCATCCGTCCTACTACTGCACGACCCAATTCAAAGTGGAGCTTCTGTCCTTCTCTTAGTTTCAGATAGCGTGCGAAGGTATAGAAATAAGACTTGAAAATCAGAGTTGGGTGGTCGTTGGGATTGTCTAATCGATACCCAATCCACCGCAACATTGATATGCAATCGTTATATTCTCTTTGCGGTCTAAGCGTCTTGTATCTCGTTGATACGGCTAGCAGAGGTGGCGGAAATCGGTCATTTCGGAGCAGCTGAACCGATGTTGAAGTGCAAACCGATAAAGTGAATGTTCGACATCTTACTTGCATGGAGGATGGTGGGCAGCATGTCTTGCATGGCAATACCAAACTTATTCTCAGCCAGTCCTGTGTAATCTTCTCGTGTGTATGTGCCTCACGTCAGGGTTGATACGGAAAACATACGTTTGCCGTCTTACCCTTTTTGCTGCCAACTCATTGATAACCTCAACTCAGCCACACTCTCTGCGTGAGAAACAGAAAGATGGTTCTGAGTTCTAATCCAAGATTGATTCCCAGTCGGCTTTACCCACACCTGCTAGACAATCTTGTCTGCTGGGAAGCCACAGTCTAAACAACGCTGTATCTCTCACCACTCACACAATCTGCTCCCCATACCTGTCTGCTGGATAACATTCAGCACCTTAGCGTTCGCATTGGCTTTAACAGCATAGTGGACGATGAAGTTTTCGTACTTCTTTAACTTCTTTTATTAATTGCTGTAAGGTCTCTCTCGAGGGTCACAATCATAATAATAAAACGGGTTTCAATCTTCTTAAAACTCATCTAGTCAGAATTTCTACGCATGTGTGTTTGTCTCCTGACGTAGTGTTTATCTGAGTTGCAAAAGAGGACTTATACCTCGTATGTGTCCACTTGTCTGCTTTTGTCATGAACAGGCGAGACGTTGTGCCTTTTAGATAACTACTTATTGTTAAATTATCAGTTCTAGTTAAAGAGGACGGTTGACCAATGACTGTAGGCACGTTTCTTATCCTCCTCGCGAATCAAGAAGGAAATGTTGTGGTTGCCACCGTAGCTAATCATGACGTACTGGGATATCCTTCATTGCGTCAGTTGCCCAATGTCTCAAAGCCAACGTTGCTCCAATCAAGGTCGCCGACAACGCAGACAATACACATCTCTGTGTCAACGGTTACGGTGCCATACTTCTTCAACTCATCAACAATCTCAGCCAAATGGCTATTGTTCTCGATGGTCATTGACATACCACCTCACTGGTAGTAATCATGTCAATGAAGTTTGACTAGCTCTCAAGATTTCAAAAACCTTACGCAAGCGCGGCGCCTAACATACGACTGACTTAATCTTGATAGCTGTGATATTGTCTTTGGCTACAACGGCCTCATCTTCTTCTTTACCAATGATGTTGTCGATGATTGTACCCTCTGCATCTGGGTCCATCGTTCTTTAGACGAACTGGAATGCCCGCATGCTTAGCTGGTTGAACGCAAGTAGGGTGGAGAATCTTCGCACCGAAGTAAGCCAACTCCGATGCTTCTTCAAAGTTCAGCTGGCGTACAGCCTCTGTCTTCTCAACGACACGTGGGTCGTTGTTGTGCATTCCGTCAATCTGTGTCCCATATCTGAATCTCCTCTGCGTTGATAGCAGCACCCACAAGTGAAGCGGCATAGTCAGAACCACCACGCTGTAAGTTGTCCACCTCTCCCGTAAGCGTTACGGCAGATAAAACCCTGTGTGATATAAATCTGATAGTACTGATTCTCCACGATACGCTGTCAGATGTTCTTTGATATACTGTCCGTCTGGCTCCGCATTCTTATCAGTTCGCATGAAGTCGAGTGCAGAAAAAGTAATGTTGCTTTTAATTCCTGCTCACCAAATAATTTACAACCATGTTGGTTGAGAGAACCTCATCCTCTGTGCAACGATGCTCTTCTCCTCAAACGAGGGTGAACAGATCTAATAAAAAGTGCGTAGCAGTTGAACTCTTCACTCAAGAACTGGCGTGTCTTCTGGTTTGTATTTCTCAGTAGAGTAAAGTTCCTCAACGTGAGTAAGATATTTCTGTTCGAGATTGTTGATAAGTTCGTTTGCTCCCTCTGGATTCTTGCGATAGAGGGTAGTCTGATATCCTATCAGTGTGTTTGTCGTTCCACTCATTGCTGAGAGCACGATAAATGTTGGCTCTCCCTGACTTTTGTTATCAAAGAAGCTACACCCTTCAGTACGTTCTGGTGAACAACGGATGTACCTCAAACCCTCATTACTTTCATCATCTCAATCTTTCTAAATGTGGTTATGCTGAGTTCTGTGCGCTTAATCGTTTTGTTCTGGCTCGTCAATTGTCTCTACGGGGACTGTCTCTTCTTCGCTAATTCCTGCAAACTTCTTTCTTGTCCAGTGAGCTGGTGGAGTCACCCTCATGACAGCGATAAACCTTACCGGGAAACTGGTCAATGAGGGTTGATGCTGTGGTGAGCATGATAACGGTTGTACCTGCTTTGCAGGAGTCTTTTGAGGATACTAACGATGTTCGCAGCCGTCTCTGGGTCAAGATTACCCGTTGGCTCATCGAGCAATAATAATCTTTAGGAGTGTTCAGCAAGGCACGTGCAATAGCAGCACGCTGCTGTTCACCACCAGAGAGTTCACTAGCATCTTGTTCTTCTTGTCGGTCATGTCCACCTGCCAACACTTCTTCGATGCGTCGGTCAATCTTCGCTGTTGGTCCAGCTTCTGTTGCTGCAAGACAAATTTGAGGTCTTTTGCTGCAGAACGATCGTACAAGAGTTGAAGTCTTGGAAGATAATACCCATCTGTTTGCGTAGCGCTGAGGATATGACTACGCTTAATGTCAGGCATACTCTCGTTGAGGACAACCGCCTTCATGCATCTTCGTTGTCAATATCAATTCGCCATAGATTGTTTTCAACACGAACTCTTGCCCGAACCAACGACCGATGAGATAGATGATCTCCTGCTTCTGCCTGAAAGTCAACATCTTTCAGAATTAAGCGTTCATCTTGATATATGTTTACCTTCTTGTAGTCTATTAACATGATTATCTCCGTATGATTTATTATGTCAATTGATACTTCTGTCCATTGCTCTATTGGCGAGGATTCATTCTGCAGGTACTAAAACACTATAACGAGATGGGAAATAAGAGGTTTAACATTTACACTTTTATTATGAATAGCCGATGATGTAAATAGCAAACAGATAAATGATTTTAAGAAACAGTGTTAGTTGTGTGTGGTAGTTTAGAAGATACAACTTTTAGCTTATTTGTAAAAGTCAACCGAACTATGCTGAGTCGTTGAAATTGATGTATATATCTTCGTTGTCCCTTGTCTTGATGTGCGTTACATTTGTCTCGTCAGAATGTAAATACAATAAAACATCCTTTTTGATTTTTTGGTTCGAAATGCCTAACATTATATGTGACCAAATGATATTCCATTTGTCCTCATTTCGATTGGAGGTACTATTGCATTTCCTTTATATAGATTATGCTTGATATTGGTATTTCTTTTTGCGTATGAGCCCTTTTATAAACAAAGTGTCTGTTTTGATGATAGTATTGTTGTCATTTCCGCCACTGGAGTGTTACTAAGAGGGTAAAATGACAATAAACACAATGATAGATATGAACAAGAATGATGGCTCTCTTTTCTCTATCATGTATAGCTGTAATAGCATATAGGAATAAGCTATTGCTATGGGGATAAAGCATAAATGCAAAAAGATATTTCTCCAAATCGAAGATAATATACGAGAAACCACTGATAAGGGTGATAATGCCTACCAATATCGTGCAATCTTCCATTCTTATAGCTTGAAAGTTGTTAAGTTCTTATTTTCCATTTTGATACACCACTATTATTTACACAAAATATAAAAGTTTTAGCGAGTGGCAATGATTGTAAATAATATTATCTATCAAACATTAAATTAAGCTTATCTACGAGGTTTCTGTGGATATTCACCTTGTTCATACCATCATAATAAAACTTATCATCCACATGGTCTCTAACGTCTTTAGTGATGCCCATACTGTTCATTATTTGAACTTTTCTGTTCATAGAGTCTTTTCCTGCTTTGAGCTGAGCTTGAATACCTTGATTAATTTTTATTGTTGATAGATGCTACAATCTGTGGTTTCACTATCATATCCCACAGATAATGTCCACAGAGTCACTTTCCATATATTAGACTTGTTATAGCCAAGCTGAGTCAACTTTTCTCCTTTATTTGTGCAGAAAGCCTCTTTATGAGATTCTATTTGCACTGTTCCAGTTCTGCCTTATAAGCAGTTTTCGAACTCTGTATAATTCTTTTTGCTTTGCAGACTTCTGAACACCAAACTGCGAAATCATCTCTCCATAATGCTTTATGGGACGAGGTTCTTCTTTTGCTACCACTGTAGCTAGGTAATATGCATAGTTCCCATGATGCCATGAAAACTGCTCAACAAGGAGATATAGTCAGTTTTTCTGCAACAAGATATTTTCTAGAATGCCATGTTGTGTTAACTACAAAGGGACTGTTCCTTACCATATCTGTATAAGTGGAATACTCTGTCAATATATCAAGTCGAAGTCTGCATCAACAGCTACCACTTTCTCTTTGCCAAGTCCTTTCATTGACAACAACATGAGTTTTCCATTACCTTGTTCTGGATTGACAGCTTTGTTGGTAACCACATTTTATGTCATACTCTCCTTTGGTATGGTTTAACTGCTTCTTTCAAAACATAACATCATCATCTCCTCAACATACATTTGGACAGGAATCTCGAGAGGATTATGTCCGAAAGACTGCTGTTGCTTTTTATCCATTTGCTCGTTACATTTCTTGTTTAACTCACTCATATCACTCTATTCTGGTTATTAGTGCTGATATGTTCGTAACGAGTTGCTCCCATCCATCCCATAACAACGCCAGGGAGAATGGGTTGCTAATATAATCTGACAATTAGGATTTCAGTTTTTCAAGATTGTTGAGAAGTTCTCGTTGCCAGTCAATATGCATAGAGATTTCAGGTTGATCCATTATAAGTATGCTTTCTTCCTTACGTTGTAGTAATTGTTAAGCATTATAATGAAACTGCTTCTCACCCGATGACAATTTCTTGTTGTTGTCTGAAACCTCTCCCTCAAGTTTAAATCGAGTTTACTCTGATCCGTATTCAACAACTTTTTGCGTGTTTGCAAAAGCGTGATTTACGATTTCTATAAAAGATCGTTTCTGTCATAAATTCGTCGCATATCTTCCTTTCAACCTTTCCAACGGTTTTGATGATATCGTTCAACCGTTTTGAGAGATCGGAAGATAATAGGCATATTCGCTCTCCAACTTCTCCAACTGCTGATCAAAGTGCACTTCCGCTTTTCTGTTTTGTTGGGACATCGAAAAGTATGCTGATTATGACGAGAGCTCGGTGGACAAAGCTTCAGACATTA